>OGIY01000011.1_pt1 | contig 127053 bp, 116 predicted proteins | sample 1571931 | NCBI WGS metagenome assembly OGIY01 (sample SAMEA2582110, study PRJEB24529) | metagenome | biome: Human gut stool | place: China | collected 2011
TTCCTGCTTATGACAGCTCTCATCAGAAACTTCTACAAAGCTATTATGCAGAGATAGAAAACCCATGAATTTGGATTGCGTGCCACCAGCAGAATCAAGACCTTTGTTTTCAAGTTCATCTCTGTTCCTGCGAAATGGATTAAGACATCACGTAGGCATGTATTGAACATTTACTCAGACAACAATGCTTATGCCAACCTGTTCAAGACAGACTTTGGTTAAAGACCATGCTTTTCTGGTTAAACCAGCGTATTACCTCAAGTCGCTTTATGGGGTAAGGGGATTTTGTGTCTGCGACATTTCTGTTATGCAAGAAATATGTACAATAAAATGAATTTTGTCGCTTTGCAAGCAAAATCCCACTAAACCCTATAGGTTGCGGATTTGAGGTAAAGAAGGTTACACAAAAGAACAAATAGCGAAACTTATGTTTATAAATGGTCGTCATCGTAAGACTTCTGACTATTCTCTATATTGGCGAGCCGGAAACTCCATTGTCGTGCAGGTCTTGTCCGCAGTCTTTACTGCAATAATCAAGCAGTATCCAGATTCATTCGGAGAATTTGCCTGTATGTCTCCTAAAGAGTGAAAAACTGCCACGAAAAAAGAGTATCAACGTCGATATTATGCCAGTCATAAGGAAGAACTACAACGCAAGAGCTGTGAGTACCACAGACAGCTAAGAGTGAATAAGAATAAGTGATTGTGGAAAATGTTTGCAAAGTTTTCTACATAAAAAAAGTTAATTTAATCAGTGGTATGTTACGCATATCGCTGATTTTTTGTATTTTTGCACCATTAAAGAAAGAAAACGATATGGCAGAAATAGCAAACCGTATATACGAGACAAGTGAAGGGCAGATTCTCTTCATCTCAGACTTCTCGGACATCAATGATAATGAGAAGGTGGTAAGTCGTGCACTTTCTGTAGAAGAAAAAAAGGGAAATATAGTTCGATTAGCTAATGGGGTTTATCTTCGCCCTAAGAATACCCGATTTGGGATAGTCTATCCATCAATAGATGAAATGGTGATGGCTATAGCCCAGCGAGATAAGGTACAAATACAACCTTCAGGAGTTACAGCGCTCAACAAACTTGGACTCTCAACACAGGTGCCTACAAAATATACTTATCTGACATCGGGAAGTGGAAGAGTCTTGACTCTTGGAAATCGGACTATAGAGTTGAAGAGAAGTGTTCCTAAGAACTTTGCTTTTCAGACAGTGTTGGCAGCGCTTCTTGTACAAGCTCTTAGAACATTAGGACAAAAGAATGTAGGTAATCAAGAACTCTCTACCATAAGAAAATTGGTCAATGAAGAGGAACATAAAGACTTGTTTGTACAAGACCTTACTCTCATGCCAGTATGGATGAGAAAGCTGATAACTGATATTATAGATAAAAACGAGCATTATGACACTTTGGTTAAATCACACAATAGATGAACGAATAGCAATGTTGCAACGTGCGGAAGAGAAGTTTCGTATTAATCAGGTTGCAATTGAAAAGGACTGGTGGGTAACTGTGGTGCTCAACGCTCTTTTCAAATGTTCATGTGCAGATCAACTCATCTTTAAGGGAGGTACAAGTCTCAGTAAAGGATGGAATTTGATAGAAAGATTCAGTGAGGATATAGACTTGTATGAGCGTATTGTTAAGCATCGTTCCATATACTATGCTGTAGGTTATGTAGATTATTCTAAGTTGATGCCGAGTGAGATTGATTTCGTTCCTAGGCAAGAGTTGATGAAGGATTGGGAGGGTGATTATGCAGAGATGTGTAACCACTTTATCTATGGTCAGACTTTATCTTTTGAAAAACTTTTAGAGCGAATCAAGGAGTTGCAAGATAGGTTTAGAAAAGCCTTTTAGCGACTTTTACTCCTTAATAAAATGTTCAATATAAAAGTTGGAAGACTATAAGTGCTTGGTATTCAGCCCTAATATTCCTCTGGAATGATGACGAGTACTAATCTCGATGATAGGGCTGCTCTCTGATAAGAGGGTAGCCTTTTTCATCTTTTGTTTCTTGCTTATATATAATAATGTGTGAGAAATTCCGTTATCTTATTGTGTTGAAAAGATTTATCATTATATGGATTCTGCTAGTGGGGGTGCTCGAAGTGAGGGCACAGTATGATCCTTCCTTCAGTCATTATTTTGACATGGAACCATCATTCAATCCTGCTGCTGTGGGTAAGCAGTCGAAACTTAATGTTACGGCGGCCTACGCACTTGATATGGCTGGATTCGAACATAACCCCCGTACCTTTCAGGTGGCGGCTGACATGCCTTTCTTCCTGTTCAATCACAGGCATGGAGTAGGCTTATCGTTACAGAATGACCAGATTGGTCTTTTTACTCATCAGCGGCTGGCTTTACAATATGCTTTGCAGAATAAACTCCTGGGTGGAACGCTGAGCGTGGGTGTACAAGGAGGTATGCTGAGTGAGAAGTTTGATGGTAGCAAGGTGGATTTGGGAGAAAGTGGTGACCCAGCCTTTTCTACTTCAGACGTAAATGGAAGCGGAATGGATTTGAGTCTGGGTCTGTATTATCAGCATAAGGCTTGGTATGTAGGACTTTCTGCCCAGCATCTTACATCGCCTACGATAAATCTAGGTGAGACCAACGAATTGAAAATAGATGCCACATATTATTTGACAGGTGGATACAATATTCGACTGAGAAATCCGTTCTTAACAATAAAGCCGTCTGTTCTTGTTACAACAGATGGTACCACATGGCGAGGCGACCTGACAGGAAGGTTAGTTTACCAATATGAGAAACGGATGTTGTATGGTGGAGTAACCTACAGTCCGGACAGATCGGTAACCGTGCTGGTAGGCGGTAGTTTTCATGGGGTAGTGCTTGGTTACAGTTACGAGGCATACACCTCCAAACTCAGTGCCGGAAATGGCAGTCATGAACTCTTTGTAGGGTATCAGACCGATATCAACCTGACCAAGAAAGGCAGAAACCGTCATCAGAGCGTCAGAATTTTATAATGTAAATAGAAATAAAGAACATAGTAGAATCATAAAACAATGAAGAAAAGTATATTGCTCCTTAGTGCATTCGCTATATTGCTCACCTTGAGCGGCTGCTTCGGTGCCAAGCAAGCTTCTGTTGCAGGCAGAGGTGGCGAGGTGGTTGGCGTGAGCGGTAGAAGCTTTGTAGAGCCAGCCCCTTATGGTATGGTAAAGATAAACCGTGGCTTCCTGAAAATGGGAATGGAGACCCAAGACTCACTCTGGGGAATGAAGACACCACGCAAGGATGTGTCGGTGGATGGATTCTGGATGGATGATACCGAAATCACCAATTCAGAATATAAGCAGTTTGTGGCTTATGTGCGTGATTCTATCCTTCGTACACGTCTGGCTGATCCTGCTTATGGAGGTGACGAGACTTACATGATTACTGAAGATAAGAATGGCGATCCGGTTACGCCTCATGTAAACTGGAAGAAAGCGCTTCCTAAGAAACCTAATGAGGATGAGCAGAGAGCTTTTGAAAGTTTGTATAAAACCAATCCGGTTACAGGAGAAAAACTCATCGACTGGCGCCAGCTCAACTATAAATACGAAATCTATGATTATACGGCTGCGGCTCAGCGTAAGTTCCGCCTGAATCCACAGGAACGTACCCTTAACACCGATGTGAAGATAAATCCGGACGAGGTGGTGATGATTTCGAAAGATACCGCTTATTACGATGATGAGGGTAGAGTGGTGCGTGAGACTATCAACCGTCCGCTTTCAGGACCATGGGATTTCCTGAATACCTATATCGTGAATGTTTATCCTGACACTACCTGTTGGGTAAACGACTTCAGAAATGCAGAGAATGAAACCTATCTGAGAAGTTATTTCAGCAATCCTGCGTATAATGACTATCCGGTAGTCGGTGTAACCTGGGAACAGGCAAATGCCTTCTGCGCCTGGAGAACAGACTATCTGTTGAAGGGCTTAGGTCCTGAAGCAAGATTTGTACAGCGTTACCGTCTGCCAACCGAGGCAGAATGGGAATATGCTGCAAGAGGCAAGAACCAGAATGAATTTCCTTGGGACAATGCGGATGTGAAGAATGGGGATGGCTGTTTTTACGCCAATTTCAAACCAGACAGGGGCAACTATACCAAAGACGGCAACCTGATAACCAGCAAGGTGGCTATCTATTCGCCAAATTCTAATGGACTTTACGATATGGCTGGTAATGTGGCAGAGTGGACAAGTACCGTTTATACAGAGGCGGGTGTTGACGCAATGAGCGATTTTAACCCAACTTTACAGTATAATGCTGCCATAGAAGATCCTTACCGTTTGAAGAAGAAGAGTGTAAGAGGTGGTTCCTGGAAAGACCCTGAGTCGTTTATCCGTTCGGCATGGCGCACTTTCGAGTACCAGAATCAGCCTCGCTCATACATCGGATTCCGTTGCGTGAGAAGTCTTGCTACTACGGCAAGCGGAAAACAGAAACCATTGAAGAATAAGAATAGGAGATAAATAATATGAGCTATTATAGCAAATTCAATATCGTATACCGCTTGCAGAAGTGGATGGATAGTGTGCCGGGTCAGACATTCCTTAACTATGCTTACAGTTGGGGTGCCTCTATCGTAATCGCTGGTACCCTCTTTAAGTTGACCCATCTTCCTGGTGCCAATTTCATGCTTTTCTTAGGTATGGGAACCGAGATTTTCGTGTTCTTCCTTTCTGCTTTCGACCGTCCTTTCGACAAGACTGCCGAAGGTAGAGACTTGCCTACCCATGCTACAGAGGAGTATCTGGAAGGAAAGGTGTCGGCTGAAGAAATGATGACTGCCAAGAATCGTTCTGAAACCATTCAACCTCAGGTTGCTTCTCCTGTCTCTCCTGTAATGGCTGCTGCGCCAGAACTGACTCCACTTAATCCTGAGGTGGTAGAAGTTCAGAACAGCTACGTAGAACAGTTGAAGAGCCTGGTAGAAACCTTGAGTAAGGTAAACGAACAGAGTAGCCGACTGACTCGTGACAGCGAGGAGATGGAGAATCTGAACCGTACCTTGACAGGTATCAGCAGGGTATACGAGATGCAGCTGAAAAGTGCCAGCCAGCAGATTGGTACCATTGACCAGATCAATGAGCAGACCAAGATGATGGCAAAGCAGATAGAACAGTTGAACAAGATTTATACCCGTATGATTGATGCCATGACCATCAATATGCGTGTGGCGGCTCCTCATGTAACAAGTGAAGAGTAAAGACGAAGAAAATAAATAGAATCAAGCAAATTTATATCCATGGCAATCAAGAAAAGACCGGTTTCGCCTCGCCAGAAGATGATTAACCTGATGTATGTCATCCTGATGGCTATGTTGGCGCTGAATACTCCTACAGATGAGGAATTCGGTGTCAAAGGCAAGTCTATTGTCGAGAAAATCAAGAAAAGTCTTGCCGATGATGGGAAGAAATCGGATGAGGAGAAGAAAAATATAGATCTGGTAGAACTGAATGTGAATGAACTCGATGCATTCGTTATTCCAGAGAAAACAACCCTCTATGCCGGTGAACGTTTCAATTCGCATGTGGTGATGGCTGCAATAGACAGTACACAGCGTCCGGAAATCTATGTGAATGGTAGTAGGCTGAATGCCGAGAATGGCAGATACAGTTTTGTGGCAGGTGGCGTAGGTGAGCATCAGTTTGGTGGTTACATTCTGATGAGAGGCAAGAATGGCGAGATGATGCGACGCAATTTCGTTCAGAAATACACCGTATTGCCTGTTCCTAATACAGCTACCGTTGCTGCCGACCTGATGAATGTGCTCTATGCAGGCTATGCCAATCCTATCAGCATCAGCGTTCCTGGTGTTCCGGCAAATGCTATCTCTGCAACTATGACAGGCGGTTCTTTCGTAGCTAAGGGCAATGGTCATTTCGTGGCTACACCTTCAGCGGTGGGTAAGGATGTTACCATCCATGTGACAGCCCGCGATAAGGGACAGGTGAGAAGTCTGCCTCCATTCGTTTTTCATGTAAGAAAACTTCCTGACCCAACAGCTTATATTGCGATGGGTACAGACAGATTTAGAGGTGGTGCTCTATCGAAAGGTGCTCTGATGGGTGCTCCAGGCATTCATGCAGCCATAGATGACGGACTCCTTGATATTCCGTTTAAGGTGCTGGGCTTCGAAACCGTATTCTTCGATAATATGGGAAATGCCATACCTTTGGCTTCGGCGGGTTCCAATTTCTCAGAACGACAGCGCGAAGAGTTCAGAAAACTGTCAAGAAACCGACGCTTCTATATCTCGCATATCAAGGCTGTTGGTCCTGATGGAATTACCCGAAATCTGCCGGCAGCAATGGAAGTTATCGTTAGGTAAGTGAAGAGTTCAACGGCTTTACTTATCATAAAGTTCAAAGTTCAATGTTCAAAGTTCAATGTAATGAAAAAGATATTATTCATATTCATGCTTTTGGGAATGGTGCAGAGCATCATGGCACAGCCAGCGGCTCGCAGAAAGCAGGCTCAGCAAAAGGCACAACAGTCGAATGCTGACAATATGACCTTGCGTGCCAAACTTTATTTCCCTACAGCCATCCCGATGGATGAGGACGTGGTTTGGAGAAGAGACATCTATCGTGAACTCAATCTCACAGATGATGCCAATGCAGCCTTGTATTATCCTGTAGAGCCAACAGATGGTAAGATGAATCTCTTTACCTATATCTTTAAACTGATGTTTACGGGTAGAGTGCCTGTTTATCAGTATCGTATGGATGGTAATGAAGATTTTTCTGCCGCCAACCGTCTTACTCCGAAAGCATTCGTAGATAATTATCATATCTACTACGAGAAGACTGATAATGGAAAGGTGCATATTGATGACAGCGATATTCCGTCAGCTGAAGTGAAGGCGTACTATGTGAAGGAGACTTCTTATTATGACCAGAAAACAGCTTCTTTCCATACCAAGGTATTGGCTTTGTGCCCTATCATGACCCGTAATGATGATTTTGGAGATGTAGGAAACAAGTATCCGCTCTTCTGGGTGAAGTATGATGACCTGGCTCCTTTCCTGGCTAAGCAGCAGCTGATGACCAGTAATGTGAACAATGCTGCTGTGATGAGTGCAGAAGATTATTTTACCAAGAATCTGTATCAGGGTAAAATCTACAAGACCAATAATATGCAGGGCAATACCCTGGCACAATACTGTCCTTCGGATACGGCTATGGCGAAGGAACAGAAACGTATAGAAGCTGAGTTGGAAGCCTTTGAGAAGAATATCTGGGGTAATCAGGCTCGGAAGGATTCTCTTGACAGTATTGCCAAGGCAGAAAAGAATATGGATGCCAAGACTCTGAAGAAAAGCCGTAACAGAAGAAGTGGTTCTGCATCTAAATCAGCTAAGACTTCTACTGTTAAGAAACGCAGATCAGGAGGAAGTAACGTTTCTTCTGGTGGCTCAGCTAGGGTAACGGTTCGTAGAGAGCGTCATTAATTTATGTAAGAATTAAAGTAAATATAGAATGAAGAAAGTTTTATCAGTATTAATGGTTGTAGCAGCCATGATGTTTGCTACAAATGCTAATGCCCAGATTAAGTTTGGTTTGAAGGGCGGTTTGGATGTTACTAACATGTCTTTGAGTAATGATGTATTCGATGCATCTAACAAGACTGGTTTCTTTGTAGGTCCAATGGTAAAGGTTACAATCCCTATTGTTGGCTTGAGTTTTGATGCTGCTGCCTTGTACGATCAGAAGGAAGCTAAGGTTTCTGCTGAGAATGCAGAGACAACGATGACTCAGAAATCTCTTAATATCCCAGTAAACGTACGTTATGGCTTCGGCTTGAGCAGCTTGGCTAATGTTTTCGTTTTCGCTGGTCCACAGTGGGGTATCAACGTTGGTGACAAGAACTTCAAGTGGAATGATTCCAGCTGCTATTCTCTGAAGAAAACAAACTTCAGTGTAAACGTAGGTTTGGGTGTTACCCTGCTGAGCCATCTCCAGCTTTCTGCAAACTATAACATCGCTTGCGGTAAGACTGCAGATGTTACCTGGGAGGAAACAAGCGAAAAGATTGTGAATGGTAACAGTAAGAATAACAGTTGGCAGATTGCTTTGGGTTATTGGTTCTAATCTCGTAAAAGAACAGGACAGATTATGGGTGAGAACATCGTATGGTCTCGCCTAGTACATCTTAAAATATATAAAAGCAGGTATCCGATGATGGGTATCTGCTTTTTTTTTGCTAACTTTGCAAGTCGAAAGCCTGAATGATGGATATTTCAAGGTTAAAGAAGATTAGATATGAAGTATGTAGATGTGATATTACCCCTTCCGCTCGACGGAACCTTTACTTATTCTGTCCCTGATGGGATGGAAGGGAAAGTTGTGCCTGGGGTACGCTTACTGGTTCCTCTTGGTAAAAGTAAGAAATATATCGCAATGGCTACCCGACTGCATGATGATAAGCCTGCTTTCTCCTGTAAACCTATTGAGGCGGTACTTGACAGTACCCCTTCGCTGTTGCCTCAGCAGATGAGATTGTGGCAATGGATTGGCTATTATTATATGGCTCCTTTAGGCGATGTCTATAATGCTGCTATGCCTGGTGGTCTGAAGTCTACAGAGAAATTCAAGCCCAAGATGGAACTCTATGTAGAACTTGCCAGTACGTACCGTAGTGAGCAGGCACTTCATGTAGCACTCAACCTGGTGCAGAGAGCCTTGAAGCAAGCCAAAACTTTAACCACCTTTCTGAGTCTCTCGCATTGGGACAGTCTTGATGGAGATACGCCTAGAGAAGGCATAAAAAAAGTGACCAAGGAAGAACTGATGAACGAGAGCCATTGTACGGCTGCTGTTGTCAAGGCGCTTATCGACAGGGGAATTCTCTTTACTTATGAATTGGAAATAGGACGATTGAATACGAATGGAGAATCTCATCTAGATCTGATTAAACCTCTCTCCTTGGCTCAGCAAGATGCCTATAATGGTATCCTGATGCAAATGATGAAAAAGGATGTTGTATTGCTTCATGGTGTGACATCCAGCGGAAAGACGGAAATCTACATTCATCTTATCAGAAAAGCCATAGAGGAGCATAAGCAGGTGCTCTATCTTCTGCCGGAAATCGCTCTGACCGTACAAATCATGGAACGCCTTCATAGAGTTTTCGGTGCCCGGCTGGGCATCTATCATTCTAAATATAGTGATGCTGAGCGTGTAGAAATCTGGCAGAAACAACTCTCTGATTATCCCTATGATGTAATCCTGGGTGCCAGAAGTGCCGTCTTCCTGCCTTTTAAGGCTTTGGGACTCGTCATCATAGACGAAGAGCACGAGACTTCCTTCAAACAACAGGATCCCGCTCCGCGCTACCATGCCAGAAGTGCTGCCATAGTGCTTGCCAAGATGTATGGGGCAAAGACATTATTGGGTACGGCTACGCCTTCGATGGAGAGTTATTATAATGCGCAGCAAGGCAAGTATGGACTGGTAGAGCTGAAGACAAGATACAAAGGTATTCAGTTGCCGGAAATTCAGGTGGTGGATGTAAAAGACTTGCGCCGCCGTAAGATGATGAGCGGTCCTTTCTCTCCACAGCTTTTGGCTGCAGTAAGAGAGGCTTTGAAGAATGGGCAACAGGCAATCCTCTTTCAGAATCGTCGTGGTTTTGCGCCGATGGTTGAATGTAAGGTATGTGGTTGGGTGCCGAAATGTAAGAACTGTGATGTCTCGCTTACGTTGCATAAGAGTATCAATCTGCTTACTTGCCATTATTGTGGTTACACTTATCCGGTTCCTACGGAATGTCCTAACTGTGGCAGTACGGAAATCATGGGACGCGGTTTTGGTACCGAGAAGATAGAAGACCAGATAGCGGAAATCTTTCCGGAAGCCAAGATTGCCAGAATGGATTTGGATACAACACGTACACGAAATGCTTACGAACGTCTTATCGCAGACTTCTCTGAAGGCAGGACGAATCTTCTCATAGGTACGCAAATGGTTTCTAAGGGTCTTGATTTCGATAAGGTGAGTGTAGTTGGCATCCTGAATGCTGATTCGATGCTCAATTATCCAGATTTCCGCGCCTACGAGCATGCTTTCATGATGATGGCACAGGTGAGTGGTAGAGCTGGAAGAAAAGGTAAGCGTGGCTTGGTGATTCTACAGACCAAGAATCCTACCTTGCCTGTCATCGGACAGGTGGTGCATAATGATTATGCAGGTTTGTATCAGGGGATTCTGGAGGAGAGAAGAACTTTTCATTATCCACCTTTCTTCCACCTGATTAATGTGTATGTAAAACATAAATATGATAAGGTATGCGAACAGGCTAGCCATGAGCTCAGCAAAACGCTGAGAAGCTGGTTTGGCGAGCGTGTGTTGGGACCCGATAAACCTGCTGTGGCAAGGGTTAAGACGATGAACATCCGAAAGATTGTTATCAAACTGGAAAATGGTATTGATCAGCAGAAGGTAAGAGAATATCTGAAGTTTGCTCAACAGCAGATGGGAAAGGATCCGAGATATGGAGCTCTGCAGATTTATTATGATGTAGACCCATTGTAGTTTCCTGGACATCCTTTTCTCTGGCAGAATGGAAGAAAATATGATTGGTAAATAAAATGAAAAAGGCTATCCGTTACTTGTTGCAAGAACGGGTAGCCTTTTAATTATGATATTTGTAGTTATGTTTAGAAGTTGATGTCAAGACCTACTGCGAATACGTTGTTGTTACGTGTGTAGTCAGAACTGTAGGTCTTTCCTATTAGTTCTACATTCTCTGAAGTCTTCTTGTGCTGATAGAAGGTGTGGAAGTAAGCCACGTTCAAATCCATCTTCTTGTTGATGTGGTATACACCACCAACTGCTACAGAGTTTGAACTGACAACGAATGATTTGTCGTCCATGTATCTTTTTGAAGCTGGCGTGTCAAGGTTCTCATCAGGCAAACCATAGTTGGTGTTCTGCCAGCCAGTACTCAAGGTAATCTTCTTGTTTACGTCTACCTCGACACCTGCGTTGTACTCCAATGTACCACGCTTTAACTTCTCCTGTCGGTTGTTGTAAGATGTAGCGTGCTTGTCATCGAACCAGTGGAAACCAACGTTTACTCTAACTGCATCAACAGGGCTATAGCCAACACCGAGTGCCAGATAAGCAGGAATATCACCCGCAATCTTCTTGCCATCTTCATATTCGCCGATAGCTTTTTCGAGCTTGGTGTCGAACTCGGTCTTCAACTGTCCCATGGCTCCCTGAATATCTGGGTTGCCGATGATGGCATTTGCAGCAGCCTCTGGTACACCACCTGCAATGTAGGCGTTGCGGAGGTTGTCTGGCAGGTTACCGATACTAGGTACCTGGTTTACTGACTTGTTCTTCAGGCGGATACGAGTCTTAAACTCATATTTGGCAGCGAAGTTCCACTTGCCAGTCTTGAAATCCACACCAATAATAGGAGTGAAGCCCACACCGCTCTGGTCACAGCTCAACTCAATGTTGGCAGCTGTTTCCTTGGTTGGGTCGAGCACCTTATAGAGAGGCATGTTGCCTACCTTGATATCTTCTACATATCCGTAGTAGTTAGTAGATGCATAGACACCTCGTACGCCTGCGAATGCGCTGAAGTTGTCGCTGAACTTATAGGCTGCACCCAGAGAGAGACCATAGTAGTACTGGCGGCCGTGCATATAGCTGTTGTAGCTATACTTGCCTTCTTTACCGAAATTCTTATCGCTAGTAAAAACAGCTGGTACGCCATACTTTGCTGCAACCTTATCCACAGCACCTGCCAAATCGCAAGCAGCCATTGCTGTCTCAGCTACAATCTTCTCGAAAGAGCCAAGACCATTATCGAAGGTACACTTGCCACCGCCACCCGTGAGGGCGAAGCTAGCCTGGAGTGACCATCTACCTTTATTATAAGCATACTGGAATGAAGGGATGACAGGCGCAAAAGCTTTACCCTTAAAAGTACGAGGAGTAATAGGATTGTTCACATTGTTTGTGAACAGAGCATAATCATTTTCAATGCTACGTGTCTGGTAAGCCAACTGCCAGTTGATGGCGAGATGGTGACCTTCACCCATGAATACAACTCCGGCTGGATTATAATAAACACCGTCGATACCAATTGAAGCCTCACGGCTCATCATTCTGTTGAATGCTACATGTTGATTGGTGTTGGTGAGCAAACCGCCTGCAAAAGATGGGGTTGCACAAGCCATCGCAATGGCCAAACCAACTAATTTTAGTTTCTTCATCTTAATAATATTAAATAAAAACGTCCGCAAAGGTAATTATAATGTTCTATTTCGCTATTGGTTTTATTAAATATTTAAAACATATTAACGCAAAAAGCCCTTTCTCTTGCACAGATTTAAAAAACTGTGCAAGAAAAAGGGCTTTTATCGGTTATGTTTTACCTTTTTGTATATCCGTTTATACGCTTTACGGCATAAGAACTTCACGAATTGTATCTTTACTCTTGTTCTTTAGACTCCTGACTCGTCTTTTTGCCGGCATTCTGTCTTACGTTTAAGTGAGGATACGAAATACGGGTATGGTAAATAGCCTTGAGTCGTTCGATGAGTACTTGTTTAGCGAGAGCAATGTCTCGGAACGTGATAGGGCACTCCTTGAAGAAACCATCTGCCACCTGTCCGTCGATGAGTTTATTGACGAGGTTACTGATGCTTTCTTCAGTATATTCGTTCAGAGAGCGCGAAGCCGCTTCAACCGTATCTGCCATCATCAGGATGGCCTGTTCGCGGGTAAATGGGTTCGGACCAGGATATTGGAACTGCGACTTGTCAATCACCTCTGTAGGGTGAGCATTACAGTAATTAATATAGAAATACTTGGTGATGCCCGTTCCGTGATGAGTAGTGATGAAATCCTTTATGATGCCTGGCAGACCAACTTTCTCTGCCATCTTCAGACCTTCTGAAACATGGCTTATGATAATCTGTGCGCTCTCAAGGTCGCTTAACTGGTCGTGAGGATTAACGCCCGCCTGATTCTCTGTGAAGAAAACAGGGTTAGTCATCTTACCGATATCATGATAGAGTGCTCCGGTACGTACCAGGAGACTGTTAGCTCTGATGCGGTTGGCAATCTCTGCTGCCAGGTTACCTACAGTGATAGAATGCTGGAAGGTGCCTGGAGCAATCTCACTCAGGTTGCGGAGTAATCCCTTGTTGGTATTTGACAACTCGAAAAGTGTAACATTAGATGTAAATCCAAACATCTTTTCTATAATGTACATGAGCGGATAAGAGAGTAGCAGGAAGATGCCGTTTACGGTAAAGTAGGTATACATGCTGGCATCTACGTTGAACACCTGGTTGTCCTGCATCAGCTGAAGGGCAAGATATACTACACTGCTGGCTATAGTTACCAACAGGGCTGTGATGAATATCTGCGAGCGCTTGCTGAGTTCACGCAAACTGTAAATAGCAACAAGACCTGCTACCAGCTGTACGATGATAAACTCGTATTGGTATTTTACCGCTGCTGCACAAATAAGAATCATCGTAACGTGGCTGATAAAGGCTGTACGCGAGTCCATAAATACACGTACGAAGATAGGCGCCATGGCAAATGGGATGATATAGACACTGAAGAAATTGTGTTTCATCATGAGTGACACAAAGATAGGGAACAGCGTAATCATCGCATAAAGCATGGTAATGCTGCGCGGCTTATCAAAATAGTCTTTTCTGAAAAGTGAGAGATAAGAGGTAAACAGCATGACAAGAATGAAGATAAACAGTACCTGTCCGATGATAGTGGTTGTCAGCTCTTCCTGGGTAGAGCTGCGGCGCTTCATCTCCTTATCGAATGAATTGAGCACCCGATAGGTGTTGTTCGTAATCACTTCACCACGATCCACAATCTTCTGTCCGCTCATCACCATTCCGCTTGCCAGTGGAATGCTGCTCATCATGTCGGCTTTCTCTGCCTCGCTTCTTCCCTTATCGTATATGACGTTGGCTTCAACATAATTGTTGAGGTTGCAACGGGATAAAAGCTGTCGCTGGGTTGCCAGTTTCTCATCGTAGAAGATGCGTTCGTAAGCGGCAATAGTAGAGTAGAACGAACCGATAGGTACGCTCTTCACATTCTTTCCGTTGATAATTCGTATCATACTGGTAGAATCTTTGTAGATACGATTATATTCCGTGGTAGCGATGATACCGGTCTGATAAAGGCGCTGAAGCTGGTGGGCTATGAGTCCCACATATTCTTTTGGCAAACCTGGTACACCTTGGCTGAAGTCGTGCAGGAAACGGCTCACCTGTTCGCTGCCGATGGATTCATTGACAGTATAATAAGGTTGGAATTGCTTCATCAGCGAATCCTGTTCACGCTTGATGGCTTCATCGGTCTTATAGATCGGAAAGTCAAATTTTGCGATGACGGAACCATACATCCATGGCTTTCCAACATCGTACCTGAACATCCTTCCTTCGTTGCGAGGAAGGAACCAAACAATGATAGCAACGGTAATTAATATCAAAACCGTTTTTGTGGCGAAATTGCGCCAATAGTTCTCTTCTGGGTTGTTAAATATGCTCATTTTCCTACTTTTTTCTTACTTATTTCGTTTTACAGTGCGAAAATACGAAAAAAAACGGCTAAAATCGCAAAAAAAGATGTAAATTTGCAGAAAAATTTGAAAATAGCTATAAAAAGACATGGCAGATAGAAAAGTAAGGGTGCGTTTTGCCCCTAGTCCAACGGGTGCATTGCACATTGGCGGTGTTCGTACCGCTCTGTATAATTATTTGTTTGCTCGCCAACATGGAGGTGAGCTGGTGTTCCGTATTGAGGATACAGATTCTCATCGTTTCGTGCCTGGAGCCGAAGAATATATCCTGGAATCTTTCAAGTGGCTGGGTATCCAGTTTGACGAGGGTGTAAGTTTCGGTGGAGAGCATGGACCTTATCGCCAGAGTGAACGTCGTGATATCTATAAGCAGTATGTTCAGCAGCTCTTGGATAATGATAAGGCGTATATTGCTTTTGATACTCCTGAGGAGTTGGAAGCAAAACGTGCCGAAATCCAGAATTTCCAGTATGATGCTCATACTCGTATGCAGATGCGCAACTCTCTGACTCTTTCTAAGGAAGAGGTTGATAAGCTGATTGCTGACGGAAAGCAGTATACTGTACGTTTCAAGATTGAACCGGGACAGGAAATTCACGTGAACGATATGATTCGTGGTGATGTGAAGGTAATGAGTGATATCCTGGATGATAAGGTACTTTATAAGAGTGCTGATGAATTGCCAACTTATCACCTGGCAAATATCGTAGACGACCACCTGATGGAAATCTCTCATGTAATCCGTGGTGAGGAGTGGTTGCCTAGTGCGCCTTTGCACGTACTTCTTTATAAGGCTTTCGGTTGGGAAGATACCATGCCTCGTTTTGCGCATCTTCCTTTGCTTCTTAAGCCTGAAGGTAAAGGTAAGCTGAGTAAGCGTGATGGCGACCGCCTCGGTTTCCCGGTATTCCCGCTGGAGTGGCATGATCCTAAGACTGGCGAGGTTTCTTCCGGTTATCGTGAGAGTGGCTACTTCCCAGAGGCTGTAGTCAACTTCCTGGCGCTCCTCGGCTGGAATCCTGGTACAGAACAGGAAATCTTCTCTCTTGATGAACTGGTGAAGGCTTTTGATATTTCACGTTGCTCTAAGGCTGGTGCCAAGTTCGACTTCAAGAAGGGAATCTGGTTCAACCACGAATACATTCTGATGAAGAGCGATGATGAAATAGCTAACCTCTTTGCCCCTATTGTTGCCAACAATGGTGTAGAGGAAACTCTGGACCGCGTAAAGCAGGTGGTACACATGATGAAGGATCGTGTGAACTTCGTCTATGAACTGTGGCCATTGTGTTCTTTCTTCTTCATTGCTCCTACAGAGTATGATGCTAAGACAGCCAAGAAGCGCTGGAAGGAATATTCTGCACAGCAGATGACAGAACTTGCTGATGTGCTTGAAGGTATTGAGGATTTCTCTATCGAAGGTCAGGAACCTGTCGTGATGAAATGGGTAGAGGATAAGGGCTATAAGCTAGGTGATGTGATGAACGCATTCCGTCTGACTCTCGTAGGTGAGGGCAAGGGCCCGGGTATGTTCGATATCTCTGCCTTCCTTGGCAAGGAGGAAACTCTGCGCCGTCTTCGCAAGGCAATCGAAGTTTTGGGTTAATTCACAATAATTTCTCTCTGAATGGCTTTCTGCAGCATGTTGCTGAAGGCTATTCAGAGAGTTCACGTATTTATAGATAGTAACCAATATAAAGAAATATCATGATCTATAATATCGTAATATATTTCGTCCTTTGGGGCATAGCCATTGCAAGTCTGTTTAATGAAAAGGTGCGCAAGATGTGGCGTGGTGAGCGTGAGGCTTTCAAAATATTGAGGCAGAAGGTGGATCCTAACGCTAAGTACATTTGGTTTCATGCTGCATCGCTCGGTGAGTTTGAACAGGGACGACCTTTGATGGAACGTATCCGTAAGGACTATCCTCAGTATAAGATTCTGCTTACCTTCTATTCTCCTTCAGGTTATGAGGTGCGCAAGAACTATGAGGGAGCTGACATCATCTGTTATATGCCGGTGGATACTAGGTTGAACGCCATCCGTTTCCTTAGACTGGTACGTCCTGTGATGGCTTTCTTCATCAAGTATGAGTTCTGGTCTAATTTCCTTCATATCCTGAAGCATCGCAACATTCCTACTTATAGCGTGAGCAGTATCTTCCGCGAGGATCAGGTGTTCTTTAAATGGTATGGCAGAAACTATGCTGGAGTGCTGAAGTGCTTTACCCGTTTCTTCGTACAGAACGAAGAAAGTAAGCGATTGCTCGAAGGTATCGGCATCACGGCTGTGGATGTGGTAGGAGATACCCGTTTCGACCGTGTTCTCCAGATAAAGGAGGCTGCCAAGCAATTGCCGATTTGCGAGGCTTTCAGAACAGGAGTGGCTTCATCTCAGTCTGCAGGTGTTCCTCATCATGATTTCAAGGTATTTGTTGCCGGTAGTTCTTGGCCACCAGATGAGAATATCTTTATACCTTTCTTTAATGAGCATAAGGATTGGCGCCTGCTGATTGCTCCTCATGTCATCGCTGAAGAGCATCTGAAGTTGATTCTTTCTCTGATAAAGGGCAAGAAGGTAGTGCGCTATACGCAAACTACTCCTGAAGAAGCTGCGGAGGCTGATGTCTTGATCATCGATTGTTTCGGATTGTTGAGCAGTATGTACAACTATGGTGATGTGGCTTATATCGGTGGTGGCTTTGGTGTAGGTATTCATAACACCTTGGAGGCTGCCGTATGGAATATGCCGGTTATCTTTGGTCCGAACAATAAAAAGTTTCAGGAGGCTCAGGGCTTGCTGAAATCGGGTGGAGGTTTTGAAATCAATACCTATGAAGATTTCTCAGGCTTGATGAGTTCTCTGATGAATGATGAGGCCTTCCTGAATCAGGCTGGCGATAAGGCTGGCGCCTTCGTGGCTCATTTGGCTGGCGCTACTGATAAGGTCTTGGCAAGTGTAAAGTTGTAATAGCTTCATTATATACATATACAAGAAAAGGTCTCATGAATGTTTTTCTTCATGAGACCTTTTCTTGTATATGTATGTGCCGTAAACCAGGCATCCTGCCTTTATTTGATAATGCGGTAGTAATCCTCTTTTCTTGGTTTTACGGTATGAGGATGCGAAGAAGCATAACCCAAGGCTAAGGCTCCTACTCCCATCAAACCTTCTGGAAGATTCCAGTCTTTCATCAACTTCTTGCCTTCTTCTGATGCAAACATACCGTCTTCACGGTTAATCCAGCAAGATGCAAGGCCGATAGAGTGGGCAGCAAGCATCATATTGCCTAAGATAAGGCTGCCATCTTTCACACCGTTAACGTTGCTTTCTGGTGCCAGAACGATAACGATGGTTGGCGCTCCATAGTAAGGATCGCTTTCTACACCCATGATTTCTGCGTTCATCTTGCGAAGCTGGGCGCAAATCTCAGGATTCTGAACGGCAATGATGAAAGGCTCCTGGGTTCCATGACCTGTTGCTGCCCATGTGCCGGCTTCCAATACCGTCTTCAACTCTTCGTCGGTAATCTGATCTGCCTTGAAGCGACGAATACTTCTTCTCTCCTTAATGGCTTTTAAAACTTCATTTTCCATCTTATCTTGTTTTAAACATTTTATTTAGAAATCTTTTCTCTTTCCTCGTTCTTTTATGCAGGGCATCCGCTTAAATCCTCTTCATCCATATACTGGCTGAGAACCCGAGCAATGCGGATCAGACCCTGCATCAGGGTCTTGCGAGGACAGGCGATGTTGAGGCGCAGGTAGCCCTGGCCAGCCTTTCTGCCATACATCGTACCACTGTTGACGAATACCTTACCATCGTTCATCAGCTTTTCATAAGCCTCGTCGCTTGACAGTTCGAATGGCAGGATATCGAGCCATACCAGGTAGGTGCCTTCAAGGCGGGTAACGCGAACTTGTGGCAATTCGGTATTGAAGAATTCCTTTACTGCCTGATAGTTCTCGTAGAGATATTGGTTCAATTCATCCAACCATTCTTCTCCCTCATTGTAAGCTGCCTGGAGAGCGATAACGCCGAATGGGTTTACGTCACAAACCTCGTTGATGTTGATGGCACGGTTGATGCGGCGGCGCAATGTTGCATCCGGACAGATAATGTTGGCTATCTGAAGTCCTGCAATATTGAATGACTTTGATGGAGAATTCAATACTACGCAGTTGTCACGGCAAGCCTCGCTGATGCTGGCAAATGGAGTATACTGATAGCCTGGCATGATGAGCTCGCAATGAATTTCATCTGCGATGACCTTTACCCCGTGCTTGAGACAGATGTCGTTCATTCGCTCCAGTTCCTCTTTCTTCCACACTCTTCCGGCTGGATTGTGAGGATTGCAGAGGATGAAGGCTGTGGTCTTCTCATCGGCACATTTGCGCTCGAAGTCTTCGAAATCTATCTCATAAGTGCAGTTGCCCACACGTTTCAGTTCGTTTTCTACTACTTCGCAGCCGCTATTGGTAATGCAGGAGAAGAAGCAGTTGTAGACAGGTGTCTGTACCAATACCTTTTCGCCAGGCATGCAGATGGCTTTCAGACAGCAAGTAATGGCTGGTACAACGCCTGAAGTATAGAGGATCCAGTCTTTCTCTATCTTCCACTGGTGGCGGCGGGAGAACCAGCTGATGATTGCCTCGTAATAAGAGTCAGGTACGAGGGTATAGCCGAAGATGCCGTGAGCTACACGCTTCTGCAGAGCTTCGATGATGCAGGGAGCTGTCTGGAAATCCATGTCTGCTACCCACATCGGAATAACGCCGTCTTCCTTTACCAAATCCCATTTGTATGAGTTGGTTCCACGACGTTCGATGATTTCATCAAAATTGTATTTCATATTTGTTTTCTATCTATGTTGTTTCTTCTATCTATATAGGATAAATCTCTTATTTATATAGGATAATTCTCTTTTTCTCCTAATTGAAATCTTCGTTCATAGACTTTGAATCTCCGTTCAAAGACATTGAACGTACATTCAAAGCTTTTGAACGGCCGTTCAGTGTCTATGAACGGAGATTTCAGTTAAGTGTAAGAATAATTAGTTATGGGAACAATAAGTAATTTACTTGATTGTTGTCATTTCTATCATTACCTCTTAAACTATTTCGATTTATCTGTGATTTTACATACACCCTTTGGCGCTTTGGCAAACTCAGTATATGTTACGCTTCCCACTTCGTCTGCCTCGATTCTTCCGGAGATAGGGTTCTTGATATTGGTGATACTTCCCTTAATCTGTGCATTGATGTTGGTGCAATCCTCGAAGGCACGGTCGCATTCCTTATCAAAGGTGCAATCCTCCAGAGTTACATGGTCCATGTAGCAGAGAGGCTGCTCGCCGCTGATGTGGCAACGTACGAACTTGATATTCTTGCTGTGCCAGGCCAGATACTCACCATTCAGTTCCGAATCATAGACGGTTACATTCTCGCATTCCCAGAAACTGTCCTTGGTTGTAATCTTTGCGTTGTGAATCTCCACATTTCTGCAGTATTGGAATACGTATTTAGAGTCGCTCTCAAGTCCGTCTACATAGATATTCTTGGAGAACATGAATGGATAAGTTCCATCGTGGAGTTTTACGTTCTTCAGTTTCAAGCCATCTACCTTCCAGAAAGTCTCATCAGCATCTGTGATGTTTACGTTCTCCAAATCCAGATTCTTCATTTCGCGGAAGAACTTAGGCCCATCGATGGTGCAGTCTTTCATCACCATATTATCACTATACCAGATGGCCGAACGGCTTTCTGGGGCGAAGTAGCAGTCTGTGATAAGGGAACCATCCACATGCCACCAAGGGTATTTGCCATAAAACTTGGAATGGTGGCATTCTATGTTTTGGCAGCACTTGATGCCCGATTCGCCATCTGTAATCGTAATATCTTCTAAACGCACATCGTGAGCACCGAAAAGAGGGCGCTCGCCCCCGAATGATTTGTTCTTTATCAATTCCATAATTTTCTATTATCCTTTTTTGTTTGTTATTTCTGTGTGCAAAATTACAAAAATAATGCCAAACTCGTATAACCTGATTTACAGAAAAATGTAACGATATGGCGTATTTGGGGATAAATGGTCGCTATAGGGGAAAAATAAATGAAAAAAGGCTGAATCATGAAGCATTTTCACGATTCAGCCCTTATCGAGTTAACTTCTAAAAATCCGAAGCGGAGAATTACAAGTTAGGGTTCATCTCTTTCCACTCAGCTACTGGAGGAACGATGCCAAGCTCTACGATCTCATCGCGCATCTTGCAAAGGTGCTCGTAAGACTTCTGGAGGCTAGCGAGCTCTTCCTCAGTACCTGTAGGCTCTGTGAAGTGAACACCAGTCTTGTCGATAGTAGTAGGCATAGCCATCATTACGTTCTTGAAACCGAGCTTGTCGTGGTTTACATAGCAACCTGCTGGCAATGTGAACTTCTCACCACCCATAGCAGCCTCGATCATCTTAACTGCGTTGTAAGCTGGGCTCTGGAATGAAGAACGGCCACGGAGCTTGATGATGTTAGAACCACCCTGTACTGTGTGGTGCTTGATCTCCTCCCAACGCTCGTCAGAAAGACCCATCTCTGCCAATGGCTTGCCGTCAACCTTAACCTGAGAAGCAAATACAGCCATCTGCTCGCCGTGACCACCATAAGTGTGAGCGCCAGTAACCTTATCCTGCTGTACACCGAACTCGAGGGCCAAAGCCTGCTGCAGACGAGTAGAATCGAGAGCTGCGAGTGATGTCAACTGGTTTGGCTTCAAACCTGAGTGGATAAGTGCTGTAAGAGCTGTAACGTCAGCTGGGTTGAAGATAACAACTACGTGCTCAACCTCTGGGCAGTACTTCTTGATGTTGTCACCAAATTCAGCAGCAATCTTGCAGTTGCCCTTAAGAAGATCCTCACGAGTCATACCCTCCTTACGAGGAGCACCACCAGAAGAAATGATATATTTAGCACCAGTGAAAGCCTCCTCTGGGTTAACAGTATAAGTTACGTTAACACCTGGGAATGCGCACTGCTGAATCTCATCGAAAACACCATGTACACCTGGCTCGAAGATATCATAAAGACAGATGTTTGGAGTAAGACCGAGCATCAAAGCGCTCTGTACCATGTTAGAACCGATCATACCGCCTGCACCGACGATAACGAGTTTGTCATTTGTTAAAAAATTCATAACTACAATTCTTATTTAAATGTTTATAATCTTTTTCTCTGAAAAATAGCGGAATGTATCCGGAATAAAGTTTGTAAAACTCCTTCTTTTTACTTTCCGACCGCAAAATTAATAAAAAGTAATGTAAATCGTGCATATTTTTGCGCTTAAATTTGTTGTTAATTCTTAAAAATGTTATCTTTGTAATCTCTAATTAGCAAAATGCATTATTCTGAGATAAGTTAAACATTAAATTACATAAAAATATGAATGAAATCGAATTACGTTTAGCTAGATTGAGGGAGTTGATGAAGCGTGAACATCTTTCTGCTTTCATCTTCCCTAGTACAGATGCTCATCAGAGCGAGTATGTTGCCGACCATTGGCGAGGAAGAGAGTGGATCTCTGGTTTTAACGGGTCGGCTGGTACTGCTGTCGTTACAATGAAATCGGCTGCTTTATGGACTGATTCCCGCTACTTCCTAGCTGCGGAAGAACAGTTGGAAGGTACTGAATATCAGCTGATGAGGCTGAAAATGGAAGGTACGCCTACTATCGCAGAATGGTTGGGAAAAGAATTGCAGGATGTACAATCTTCTGAGGTTGGACTTGATGGCATGGTCAACTCTTATAATTTTGTTAAAGATTTAAGCTATTCTCTCCGTAAACTCGGTGGAATTACGCTTAGAACTAATTTGGACCCTTTGGAACAGATTTGGGAGAATCGTCCTTCTCTTCCTGCAAATCCTGTAGAAATTCAACCATTGGAATATGCTGGAGAGACGCTAGCCTCTAAAGTGGCCCGTATCCGTAAGTCTTTGAGAGAACTTCATGCAGATGGTATGCTCGTTTCTGCTTTGGATGATATTGCTTGGACTTTGAATCTTCGTGGTACAGATGTTCATTGCAATCCTGTATTTGTAAGTTATTTGTTGATTGAGAGCGATAAAGTTTCTCTTTTCGTGGATGATAATAAATTATCTCCTGAAGTAAAACAGTATCTTCAAGACAATCAGGTTTCTCTCTATAAATATAATAAGGTGGAAAAATGCCTTGAATCATATTCGGAATATAATATCCTGTTAGATGGAGATGAAACGAGCTATTATCTGTGGAAAGCTGTAAAATGCCAGGAAATTGTTGCTGCAGGTTCTCCTATTCCGGCTATGAAGGCTGTGAAAAATAAAGCAGAAATAGAGGGCTACCGTAGTGCGATGCTTAAAGATGGTGTTGCTATGGTTAAGTTCTTGAAGTGGCTGAAACCTGCTGTTGAGGCTGGCGGACAAACAGAAATTTCCATTGATGAGAAATTGACGTCGCTGCGTGCCGAACAGAAACTGTTCAGAGATATTTCTTTTGATACGATTGCCGGCTATGCGCAGCATGGAGCAATTGTCCATTATGAGGCAACTCCTGAAACAGATGTCGTTCTGAAACCGGAAGGCTTGATTCTGATAGACTCTGGGGCTCAATACCAGGATGGTACTACTGATATTACCCGTACCATTGCTTTGGGACCTGTATCTGAAGAGATGAAGCATATTTATACCTTGGTCCTGAAAGCGCATATTCAGTTGGAATTGGTTAAATTCCCCGATGGTGCATCAGGAACACAGTTGGATGCTGTAGGAAGAGAGTGTATGTGGCGTGAAGGATATAATTTCTTGCATGGTACAGGCCATGGAGTAGGTTCGTATCTCTGTGTGCACGAAGGCCCTCATCAAATAAGAATGGAGTGGATGCCTACACCTTTGAGAGCTGGAATGACCTTGACTGATGAGCCTGGTTTGTATCTGGCAGGTAAGTTCGGCGTAAGAATAGAAAATACGGTGCTGATTTCAGACTACATGTCTACTGAGTTCGGTAAATTCCTGCAGATAGAGCCTCTTACTCTTTGTCCTATAGATACCACTCCTATAGATGTTGATATGTTGTTGCCTGAAGAGATTGACTGGCTCAATGCTTATCATCATTCGGTTTATGAAAAATTGTCTCCTTTCCTTGATGAAGAGGAGAAAATATGGCTTGAAAATGCTACAAAACCCATAAAATGAACATTTTAGAGTAAAAAGTTGAAGAAAAACTTGGTAGTTTGATAAAATAGATGTAATTTTGCACCCGCAAATTGTGGCATTGCCATATTTCGCATTGAATAACATAAGTTTAACATAATAAATTAAAAGCAAAAAAATGATTATTGTACCAGTTAAAGACGGTGAGAACATCGAGAGAGCTCTCAAGAAGTTTAAGAGAAAATTCGAAAAGACAGGTGTTGTTAAGGAGCTTCGTGCTCGTCAGCAGTATGACAAGCCTTCTGTTTTGAAGCGTCTCAAGATGGAACACGCCATCTACGTACAGCAGTTGCGTGCAAACGAGGAATAAAAGTAAAAAATCCTCAAAAAATTTGGTAGTTTAAAATAATTTTCGTAACTTCGTTGCCGAAATGAAAAAGGTACGACGTTATGTTGAGTATAGATAAGTTCTTGGAATATTTGCGCTCTGAACTGAACAGGTCGCAGAGGACGGTAGAAAACTATCGCGAAGATTTGAAACTCTTTGAGCAGTATGCTAGGAACTTGTCTGAATCCTTCACTTGGGAATCTGTTGATTCTGATATGATTCGCAACTGGATGGAGCATATGATAGATGCAGGAAATAAGGCAACCTCGGTTAATCGCCGGTTGAGTGCTTTGAAAATGTTCTATCGGTTTGCTTTAGTCAGACATTATGTGGAGTCGGATCCCGCTCATAGCCTCAAAGGACCTAAGGAAAGTAGACCGCTACCTCAATTCTTGAAAGAAAATGAGATGGATGAGTTGCTTGACAGAAAAATGTGGGGCGATGATTATAATAATGTACGCGCACGTACTATTATAATATTGTTCTATGAGACGGGGATGCGATTGTCAGAGTTGATAGGACTTGATGTTGACGATGTGAACTTTATCAAAAAAGAGATAAAGATTACGGGTAAGGGAAACAAACAACGTATAGTTCCTTTTGGTGACGAGCTTAAAAATGCTCTTTCAGAATATTTGGCTCTAAGAGCACAAAGGGTGATGGTTAAGTCTGGAGCTCTTTTGCTTGCGGATAAGGGCGGACGGATGAGTCCGGTTCAAGTCAGAGAAATCGTGAAGGAGAACCTCGCAAGGGTTTGCTCGTTGAAAAAGAAAAGTCCGCACGTGTTGAGGCATACGTTTGCTACTGCAATGTTGAATCATGGTGCAGGAATTGAAAGTTTGAAAAGACTGTTAGGACATGCGAAACTCTCGACAACCGAGATTTATACGCATACAACGTTTGAACAGTTGAAACGAGTTTATATTGAAGCCCATCCTCGGGCGTAACCTTTTAAAAAATGGAGGTAACTATGGAAATTAAGATTCAGTCGATTCACTTCGACGCTACCGAGAAGTTACAGGCGTTTATCGAAAAGAAAGTCGCCAAGTTAGAAAAAACTTTTGAAGATATACAGAAAGTAGAGGTGCAATTAAAGGTCGTGAAGCCTGCTACTGCCTTGAATAAGGAAGTTCATCTGGAAGTTGCTGTCCCTGGAACCAAGTTGTTCGTAGAAAAGACATGTGACACTTTTGAGGAAGGAATTGACCAGGCAGTGGACTCAATGAAGGTTCAATTGACCAAATTTAAAGAAAAATCAAGGAATCGATAAAAAAAACTCGAAAAAATTTTGTTGATTCAAAAAATAGTTGTATCTTTGCAGCCGTTTTCCGATAGATGGAAATTTAGCCGTATTGCGGCTGTAAAGATTGCCTCTTTAGCTCAGTTGGCCAGAGCACGTGATTTGTAATCTCGGGGTCGTTGGTTCGAATCCGACAAGAGGCTCAGAAAAAGAAAATTGGGTAGTTACCAGAGTGGCCAAATGGGGCAGACTGTAAATCTGCTGGCTATGCCTTCGGTGGTTCGAATCCATCACTACCCACTTTCTTTGATAAGCGGAAATAGCTCAGTTGATAGAGCACTAGCCTTCCAAGCTGGGGGTCGCGGGTTTGAGCCCCGTTTTCCGCTCAATTTATTAACTTGCTGTAATAGCTCAGTGGTAGAGCACTTCCTTGGTAAGGAAGAGGTCCTGAGTTCAACTCTCAGTTACAGCTCTATCGTTCTAGATGCTTAGGATGGTAGAGGAACAGATTATTCATTTATATAAATAAAAAGAAAAGCTATGGCTAAAGAAGAATTCGTGCGTACCAAACCGCATGTTAACATTGGTACAATTGGTCATGTTGACCATGGTAAGACTACTCTGACCGCTGCTATCTCTAAGGTATTGAACGAGAAGCTCGGTACATCTGAGGCAGTTAAGTCATTCGATCAGATTGATAATGCTCCTGAGGAGAAAGAGCGTGGTATCACTATCAACTCAGCTCACATTGAGTATGAAACAGAAAAGCGTCACTATGCACACGTTGACTGTCCTGGACACGCTGACTATGTAAAGAACATGGTTACTGGTGCTGCTCAGATGGATGGTGCTATCTTGGTTTGTGCTGCTACAGATGGTCCTATGCCACAGACACGTGAGCACGTACTTCTTGCACGTCAGGTAAACGTACCTCGTTTGGTTGTTTTCTTGAACAAGTGCGATATGGTTGACGATGAGGAGATGCTTGAGCTCGTTGAGATGGAGCTTCGTGAGATTCTCGAGCAGTATGGTTACGAGGAGGATACTCCAATTGTACGTGGTTCTGCTCTCGGTGCTTTGAACGGTGTTGAGAAGTGGGTTAAGTCTGTTGAGACTTTGATGGATACAGTTGATGAGTGGATTCAGGAGCCAGAGCGCGAGATTGATAAGCCATTCTTGATGCCTATCGAGGATGTATTCTCAATTACAGGTCGTGGTACTGTTGCTACAGGTCGTATTGAGACAGGTCGTTGCAAGGTAGGTGACGAAGTTCAGTTGCTCGGTCTTGGTGAGGACAAGAAGTCAGTTATTACTGGTGTTGAGATGTTCCGTAAGATTCTTGCAGAGGGTGAAGCTGGTGATAACGTAGGTTTGCTTCTCCGTGGTATCGATAAGGCTGAGGTTAAGCGTGGTATGGTAGTTGTACACCCAGGTGCTATTACTCCTCACGATCACTTCAAGGCTTCTATCTATGTATTGAAGAAGGAAGAGGGTGGCCGTCACACTCCATTCGGTAACAAGTATCGTCCTCAGTTCTATCTCCGTACTATGGACTGTACAGGTGAAATCAAGCTTCCAGAGGGAGTTGAGATGGTAATGCCTGGTGATAACGTAGAGATTGAGGTAGAGTTGATCTACAAGGTTGCTTTGAACGAGGGTCTTCGTTTCGCTATCCGTGAGGGTGGTCGTACAGTAGGTTCTGGTCAGATTACAACAATTCTCGACGATATCAAGTAATTTAGATTTATCTAATTTGCTATATATATCAGACTCCCCTCCTAAGGGAGAGGGAGTCTATCTACGGGTTTAGCTCAGTTGGTAGAGCACTGGTCTCCAAAACCAGGTGTCGAGGGTTCGAGCCCTTCAACCCGTGCTAAATAGAAGATAATATGAATAAAATAGTAAATTATTGCAAGGCATGTTACGATGAACTTGCGCATAAGACTACTTGGCCATCACGTGCCGAACTTACTCATAGTGCAATGGTTGTATTATCTGCTTCCCTAGTCATTGCACTTGTTGTGTTCGCGATGGATTCTATTTTCAAAGCCTTTATGGGTGTAGTTTATCCAGGTTAATTTTTTAAGGAAATGGCAGACGCAGGAAATAAATGGTATGTGCTTAAAGCCGTTAGTGGTAAAGAAGCTAAGGTGAAAGAATACATCGAAGCTGAAATGAAGCACAATGACTTACTAGCAGCAAATGTTTCTCAGGTGTTGATTCCAGTTGAGAAGCATGCAACTGTGCGTAATGGAAAGAGAGTCGTTAAAGAAAAGGTCTCTCTTCCAGGTTATGTTTTTGTGGAGGCCAAACTGAAGGGTGATGTAGCGCATACGTTGCGTTTCCTCCCTAATGTTTTGGGTTTCCTTGGAGGTTTGGATGAACCAACACCAGTTCCACAGCGCGATATCAATCGTATGCTGGGTTCTGCAGAGGAGACTGAGTTTGAGGAGAATCTTGATTGTCCTTACTTGGTTAATGATACCGTTAAGGTTATGGAAGGTCCATTCAGTGGTTTCAGCGGAATCGTTGAAGAGGTTAATGCTGAAAAGCATAAGCTGAAAGTTACGGTTAAGATCTTCGGACGTAAAACTCCGTTGGAATTAGGTTTTATGCAAGTAGAAAAGGGATAGGATTCTGTTACGAGATTGTTATTCCTTATAAGTTTCAATTTTAAATATTAACAAAGAAATGGCTAAAGAAGTTGCTGGATTAATCAAATTACAGATTAAAGGTGGCGCTGCGAATCCTTCACCTCCAGTAGGACCTGCATTGGGTTCTAAGGGTATTAATATTATGGGATTCTGCAAGGAATTCAACGCCCGTACCCAGGACAAAGCAGGTAAAGTGTTGCCAGTAGTTATTACTTATTATACTGACAAGTCTTTTGATTTTATTATCAAGACTCCACCTGCTGCAGTTCAATTGAAAGAGGCTGCCAAAATCAAGTCAGGTTCTGCTCAGCCTAATCGTCAGAAGGTTGCTTCTCTTACTTGGGATCAGGTAAAGGTAATCGCTGAGGATAAGATGAAGGACTTGAACTGCTTTACTGTAGAATCAGCTATGAAGCTCATCGCTGGTACTGCAAGAAGTATGGGTATTACTGTAAAAGGGGACTTCCCTGGTAAATAATTTAAAACTTCAATTAGAAAAATGAGTAAACTGACAAAAAATCAAAAATCAGTAGCTGATAAGGTTGAAGCAGGGAAGGCATACACATTGAAGGAGGCTTCAGAGTTGGTAAAGGAAATTACTACTACCAAGTTTGATGCATCTCTTGATATTGATGTACGCTTAGGTGTTGATCCACGTAAGGCTAACCAGATGGTTCGTGGCGTTGTTTCATTGCCAAACGGAACAGGTAAGGTTACTCGTGTGCTCGCACTCTGTACTCCTGATCAGGAAGCTGCTGCTAAGGAAGCAGGCGCTGATTATGTAGGTCTTGACGAATACGTTGAGAAGATTAAGGGTGGTTGGACAGATATTGATGTCATCATCACAATGCCTTCTTGTATGGGTAAGATTGGTCCTTTGGGTCGTGTACTCGGTCCTCGTGGTTTGATGCCTAACCCTAAGAGTGGCACTGTAACTATGGATGTTGCTAAGGCAGTAAAGGAAGTTAAGCAAGGTAAGATTGACTTTAAGGTTGATAAGGCTGGTATTATCCATACTTCAATCGGTAAGGTTAGCATGACTCCTGAGCAGATCTATGGAAATGCTAAGGAGTTCATCAACACAGTTATCAAGCTGAAGCCTGCTGCTGCTAAAGGTACATATATCAAGAGTATCTTTATTTCTAGCACTATGAGTAAGGGTATCAAGATTGATCCTAAATCAGTTGAATAACTCTAAAAGTTTTGTAAAATGAAGAAAGAAGTTAAAGATACTATTATCGCTGAACTTGGACAGAAGTTGCAGGAGTTTCCTCATTTCTATCTTGTAGATGTTACAGGATTGAATGCAGAGAAGACAAGCGCACTCCGTCGTAAGTGCTTCCAGAGCGAGATTAAGATGGTTGTTGTTAAGAATTCCTTGCTTCACAAGGCGTTCGAGGCTTCAGATATCGATTTCTCTGAGCTCTATGGCTGCTTGAAGGGTACTACTGCTGTAATGTTTGCTAATACAGCTAATGTACCAGCTAAGTTGTTGAAGGAATATGACAAGGAAGATGTTCCAACATTGAAGGCTGCTTATGCAGAGGAAAGCTTCTACGTTGGCGCAAACAAACTTGCAGAGCTTTCAGCTCTCAAGAGCAAGAACGAAGTTATCGCAGAGATTGTTGCTTTGCTCCAGTCACCTGCAAAGAACGTTGTTTCAGCTCTTCAATCAGGAAGCAACACTATTCATGGTGTGCTTAAGACATTGGGCGAGCGTCCTGAGTAATCAATCACAATGTTATCATTAATTATAGTATAAACAAAAATAAAATTTAGAATAAAATGGCAGATATCAAAGCTATTGCAGAAGAGTTAGTAAATCTTACTGTTAAGGAAGTTAATGAGTTGGCAACAGTCCTCAAGGACGAGTATGGTATTGAGCCTGCTGCTGCAGCTGTAGCTGTAGCTGCTGGTCCTGCTGCTGGTGGTGCAGCTGCAGCTGAGGAGAAGTCTACATTCGACGTAGTCCTCGCTGAGGTTGGTGGCGCTAAGCTCCAGGTTGTAAAGGCTGTTAAGGAGGCTTGTGGTCTCGGTTTGAAAGAGGCTAAGGATCTCGTAGACGGTGCTCCTTCTACAATCAAGGAAGGTGTAGCTAAGGACGAGGCTGAGAACCTTAAGAAGGCTATCGAAGAGGCTGGTGCTAAGGTAGAGCTCAAGTAATTAGAGTAATACATTTTTTATATAAATGGTTAGGATTCTCCAAGTAGGTGAGTCCTAACCTTTTTGTGTCTTTTATTATATTATTAATAAAACCCATTTAATAACTTCTAATGGCTACAAAAATTGTTGATAACAGAGTAAATTTTGCCAGCGTGCATAATCCGTATCCATATCCGGATTTCCTCGATGTGCAGTTAAAGTCTTTCAAGGACTTCTTACAGTTGGATACTCCGCCTGAGGAACGCAAGAATGACGGTTTGTATAAGGTGTTCTCTGAGAACTTCCCTATTACCGATACACGTAACAATTTCGTTCTTGAGTTCTTGGATTACTATATCGACCCTCCTCGCTATTCTATTGATGAGTGCCTGGAGCGTGGTCTTACATATAGTGTACCTTTGAAGGCTAAGATGAAACTGTATTGTACTGATCCTGATCATGAGGATTTCGGTACATTTATTCAGGATGTGTTCCTTGGTACTATCCCATATATGACCGATAATGGTACTTTCGTGATTAATGGTGCTGAGCGTGTTGTTGTTTCTCAGCTTCATCGCTCTCCTGGTGTGTTCTTTAGCCAGGGTGTTCATGCAAATGGTACCATGCTTTATTCTGCTCGTATCATTCCTTTCAAGGGAAGCTGGATTGAATTTGCAACTGACATTAACAATGTAATGTATGCATATATCGATCGTAAGAAGAAGTTGCCTGTAACCACATTGTTGCGTGCTATTGGTTACGAACAGGATAAGGATATTCTTCAGATTTTTGATCTCGCCGAGGAGGTGAAGGTTAACAAGAAGAATATGAAGGCTGCTATTGGTCGTAAGCTTGCTGCTCGTGTTTTGAAGAGTTGGAATGAGGACTTCGTTGATGAGGATACTGGTGAAGTAGTATCTATCGAGCGTAATGAAGTAATCATGGAGCGTGAGACTGAACTTACTGCTGATAATATTGAGGAGATTGTTGAGAGTGGAGCGCAGACTGTTCTTCTTCATAAGGATGAGGAAGCTGCCAACAAGTTTACTATTATCTTCAATACTTTGGCAAAGGATCCAAGTAACTCTGAGAAGGAAGCTGTTAACTATATCTATCGTCAGTTGCGTAATGCTGATCCTGCAGATGACGCAAGTGCACGTGAGGTTTTCCAAAACCTGTTCTTCTCGGATAAGCGTTATGATCTGGGTGAGGTAGGTCGTTATCGTATCAATAAGAAATTGAATCTTGATACTGACATTGATGTTCGTGTCTTGACTAAGGAAGATATTATTGAGATTATTAAATATCTTATTCAGCTGATTAACTCTAGTGCAACAGTTGACGATATCGACCACTTGTCTAATCGTCGTGTTCGTACTGTAGGTGAGCAGTTGGCTAACCAGTTCTCTATTGGTTTGGCACGTATGACCCGTACTATCCGTGAACGTATGAATGTTCGCGACAATGAGGTGTTTACTCCAACAGATTTGATTAATGCTAAGACAATCTCTAGTGTTATCAATTCTTTCTTTGGAACTAATCCATTGTCACAGTTCATGGACCAGACTAACCCTCTGGCTGAGGTAACTCATAAACGTCGTCTTTCTGCCTTAGGTCCTGGTGGTTTGTCTCGTGAGCGTGCCGGTTTCGAGGTTCGTGACGTACATTATACACACTATGGTCGTCTTTGCCCTATTGAGAGTCCTGAAGGTCCAAACATCGGTTTGATTTCTTCTCTCTGTATGTATGCAAAGATTAATGATCTTGGTTTTATTGTTACTCCTTACCGTAAGGTGAATGATAGCAAGGTCGATATGGCTAATGAGGATGTTGTATACTTGACTGCTGAAGATGAAGAGTCTAAGATTATCGGTCAGGGTAATGCGCCTTTGACTGTTGATGGTTCTTTCATTCGTGATGTAGTAAAGTGTCGTCAGGATGCTGATTATCCTGTTGTAGGTCCGGATCAAGTTGATTATGTTGACGTCTCTCCACAGCAGATTGCTTCTGTATCCGCAGGTTTGATTCCATTCTTGGAGCATGATGATGGTCACCGTGCGTTGATGGGATGTAACATGATGCGTCAGGCTGTACCATTGCTTCATAATGATGCACCAATAGTTGGTACTGGTCTTGAGAAGCAAGTTTGTGAGGATTCACGTACTATGGTTACTGCAGAAGGTGAGGGCGTTATCGAATATGTTGATGCTACAACTATCCGCATCCTTTACGATCGCACAGAAGACGATGAGTTTGTAAGTTTCGAACCTGCTTTGAAGGAGTATCGTATTCCTAAGTTCCGTCGTACCAACCAGAATATGACCATCGACTTGCGTCCTATCTGTAATAAGGGACAGCGTGTAAAGAAGGGTGATATCCTGACAGAAGGTTATGCAACAGAAAATGGTGAGTTGGCTTTGGGCCGTAACTTGCTTGTTGCTTATATTCCTTGGAAGGGTTATAACTACGAGGATGCTGTCGTTATCTCTGAACGTATGGTTCGTGAAGACGTATTGACATCTGTACATGTTGACGAATATTCTCTTGATGTCCGTGAAACGAAGCGTGGCGTAGAGGAGTTCACATCTGATATTCCTAATGTCAGCGAGGAAGCTACTAAGGATCTTGATGATAATGGTATCGTACGTGTTGGTGCAAGAATTGAACCAGGTGATATCATGATTGGTAAGATTTCGCCTAAGGGTGAAAGTGATCCTTCACCAGAAGAGAAGTTGCTTCGCGCTATCTTTGGTGATAAGGCTGGTGATGTGAAGGATTCTTCATTGAAGGCAAATCCATCATTGAGTGGTGTCGTTATTGACAAGAAGTTGTTCTCTCGTGCTATCAAGACCCGTGAGTCAAAGAAGCAGGATAAGATTATTCTTGCTAAGATTGATGAGGAGTATGAGGCAAAGGGCGATGACTTGAAGGATATCCTCGTAGACAAGTTACTTACGCTTACAGAAGGTATGACTTCTGAGGGCGTTAAGGATTATTCAGGTGCTGAGATTATCACCAAGGGCAGTACCTTTACTGCTACAGCCTTGAAGAATTTGGAGTATGATGGTGTTCAGTCTAATAAGTGGACTAAGGATGAGCATACCAATGGCTTGATTCAGAGACTTATTATGAACTATATCCGCAAGTATAAGCAACTTGATGCTGAATTAAAGCGTCGTAAGTTTGCTATCACTATTGGTGATGAACTTCCATCAGGTATTCTTCAGATGGCTAAGGTATATATTGCTAAGAAGCGTAAGATCCAGGTTGGTGATAAACTTGCCGGTCGTCATGGTAATAAGGGTATTGTGTCTAAGGTAGTTCGTTTGGAGGATATGCCATTTATGGCTGACGGTCGTCCTGTTGATATGGTATTGAATCCATTGGGTGTGCCTTCACGTATGAACCTTGGTCAGATCTTCGAGTGTATCTTGGGTGCTGCTGGTAAAAAGTTGGGCGTAAAGTTTGCTACTCCTATCTTTGATGGTGCTAAATTGGATGATCTCTCTGAATGGACAGATAAGGCAGGCTTGCCACGTTTCTGCTCAACTTACCTTTATGATGGTGAGACAGGAGAGCAGTTTGACCAGCCAGCTACTGTTGGTATGACTTACTTCTTGAAGTTAGGTCATATGGTTGAGGATAAGATGCACGCTCGTTCTATCGGTCCATACTCTTTGATTACACAACAGCCACTTGGTGGTAAAGCACAGTTTGGTGGTCAGCGATTCGGAGAGATGGAGGTCTGGGCTATCGAGGCATTCGGTGCAAGCCACGTTTTGCAGGAGATCCTGACTGTTAAGTCAGATGATGTTGTAGGACGTAGCAAGGCATACGAAGCAATCGTAAAGGGCGATCCAATGCCAACTCCTGGTATTCCTGAGTCACTTAACGTATTGCTCCATGAGCTTCGTGGCCTTGGTTTGAGCATCAAACTTGATTAATTTTGAGAACCCCTAATTTATATATAGAAACATGGCTTTCAAAAAAGATACAAAGGTAAAGAATAATTTTACGAAGATTACCATCGGTCTCGCTTCGCCAGAGGAGATCTTGGAAAATTCGTATGGTGAGGTTACTAAACCGGAAACCATTAATTATCGTACATATAAGCCGGAGCGTGATGGCTTGTTCTGCGAGCGTATTTTTGGTCCTACTAAGGACTATGAATGCGCCTGCGGCAAGTACAAGCGTATCCGTTATAAGGGAATCGTCTGCGACCGATGCGGTGTAGAGGTTACAGAGAAGAAAGTTCGTCGTGAACGCTCTGGTCACATTGAGCTTGTCGTACCTGTTGCTCATATTTGGTATTTCCGTTCTCTTCCAAATAAGATTGGTTACCTTTTGGGTATGCCGACCAAGAAACTTGATGCTGTCATTTACTACGAGAAGTATGTAGTTATCCAGCCTGGTATTCTTGAGGGAAAGACTGATGCTGATGGTCTTGAATTGAACGGTTCTCACAAACTTGATCTCTTGTCAGAAGATGAATATATGGCTCTTCTTGACCAGTATGATCCTAATGGTGACAATGAACTTTTGGACGATACGGACCCAAATAAGTTTATAGCAAAAATGGGTGCTGAAGCAATTTATCAGTTGCTCCAGAATGTAGACCTTGACTCTTTGTCATACGAACTCCGCGATCGCGCTAATAACGATTCAAGTCAGCAGCGTAAAACTGAGGCTCTGAAGCGTCTGCAAGTTGTAGAAGGTTTCCGTGCTAGTAAAGGTATTAACAAGCCAGAATGGATGATCATGAAGATTATTCCTGTTACTCCACCTGAGCTTCGTCCGTTGGTACCATTGGATGGTGGTCGATTTGCAACATCAGACTTGAATGACCTCTATCGTCGTGTGATTATCCGTAACAACCGTTTGAAGAGATTGGTTGAGATCAAGGCTCCTGAGGTTATTCTCCGTAACGAGAAGCGTATGTTGCAGGAGGCTGTTGACAGCTTGTTCGACAACTCACGCAAGAGTTCTGCTGTAAAGAGTGAGAGCAATCGTCCTTTGAAGTCACTCTCTGACTCTTTAAAGGGTAAGCAGGGTCGTTTCCGTCAGAACTTGCTGGGTAAGCGTGTTGACTATTCTGCCCGTTCTGTAATCGTTGTAGGTCCAGAGTTGAAGATGGGTGAGTGTGGTCTTCCAAAACTGATGGCTGCAGAGCTTTACAAACCATTTATCATCCGTAAGTTGATTGAGCGTGGTATCGTTAAGACTGTTAAGAGTGCCAAGAAGATAGTTGATCGTCGCGAGCCAGTTATCTGGGATATTCTTGAGAATGTAATGAAGGGTCATCCGGTTATGTTGAACCGTGCCCCTACGCTTCACCGACTCGGTATCCAGGCATTCCAGCCTAAGATGATTGAGGGTAAGGCTATTCAGTTGCATCCATTGGCATGTACAGCGTTCAACGCCGACTTCGATGGTGACCAGATGGCTGTTCACCTTCCATTGAGTAATGAGGCTGTTTTGGAGGCTCAAATCCTGATGCTTCAGAGTCATAACATTCTCAACCCAGCTAATGGTGCGCCTATCACCGTTCCTTCTCAGGATATGGTGCTTGGTCTTTACTATATTACTAAGATTCGTCCAGGTGCAAAGGGTGAGGGCTTGACATTCTATGGTCCTGAAGAGGCATTGATTGCTCGTAACGAGGGCCGATGTGATCTTCATGCTTTGATTAAGGTTGTAGTTGACGACTTGGTTGATGGTACAATCCAGAAACGAATGGTAGAAACTTCTGTTGGACGTGTCATCGTTAATGGTATCATTCCTGATGAAGTTGGCTTCTTCAATGATGTGATTTCCAAGAAAACCCTCCGTGGTTTGATTTCTAATGTTATCAAGGCTGTTGGTATGGCTAAGGCTTGTGAATTCCTTGATGGAATCAAGAACTTAGGTTATCGTATGGCTTATGTCGCAGGATTGTCATTCAACCTTGGTGATATTATTATTCCACCAGAGAAGGAAGCTATTGTTGAGCGCGGTCGCAAGGAGGTTGAGGAAATTACCAATAACTATAATATGGGTTTCATCACCAACAAGGAACGATACAACCAGGTTATTGATGCGTGGACTCACGTAAATACAGATTTGGGTAATATCTTGATGAAGGAGATGACCGAAGCTGACCAGGGATTCAACGCCGTATACATGATGCTTGATTCCGGAGCCCGTGGTTCTAAGGATCAGATTAAGCAGTTGTCTGGTATGCGTGGTTTGATGGCTAAACCTCAGAAGGCTGGTGCAGAGGGCGCGCAGATCATCGAGAACCCTATCCTTTCTAACTTTAAGGAGGGTATGTCTGTATTGGAGTACTTTATCGCTTCTCACGGTGCCCGTAAGGGTCTTGCTGATACCGCTATGAAGACTGCCGATGCCGGTTATTTGACTCGTCGTCTTGTAGACGTTTCTCACGATGTTATCATCACCGAAGAGGATTGTGGTACATTGCGTGGCTTGGTTTGTACAGCTTTAAAGAATGGTGATGAGATTATTTCATCTCTTTATGAGCGTATTCTGGGTCGTGTATCTGTACATGATGTTATTCATCCAACAACTGGTGAACTGATTGTCAAATCTGGTGAAGAAATCACCGAGGCTAAGGCAAAGGCTATTGATGAATCTCCTATCGAGAGTGTAGAAATTCGTTCAGTTCTCACCTGTGAGAGTAAAAAGGGTGTCTGCATGAAGTGCTATGGCCGTAACTTGGCAACAGCCCGTATGGTACAGTTGGGTGAAGCCGTTGGTGTCATCGCAGCTCAAGCTATTGGTGAGCCAGGTACTCAGTTGACTCTCCGTACATTCCACGCCGGTGGTATTGCATCTAACGCTGCTGCCAATGCTAAGATTGCTGCGAAGAATAAGTCTCGTATCGAGTTTGACGAGTTGAGCACAGTACCATTCGTAGAGGAAGACGAGGAAGGCAATGATATCAAGTGCGAAAAGGTAGTAAGCCACTTGGCTGAAATCCGTTTCGTGGATCCTAATACAAACATCGTTCTTGCAACTTTGAATGTTCCTTACGGTTCTTCATTGTATCACAAGGAGGGTGAAATCGTAGAGAAGGATACTGTTATCGCCCGTTGGGATCCATTCAACGCCGTTATCGTCAGCCAGTATGCCGGTACATTGAAGTTCAATGACGTTCAGAAGGATCAGACTTATCGTGCTGAGGTCGATGAGACTACAGGCTTGGAGGAGAAGATTATCACCGATTCCAAGAATAAGGCAATGGTTCCATCTTGTGATGTTATTGATGCTAATGGTGAAATCCTTGGTACATACAACTTCCCTGTAGGTGGTCACTTGGCTGTTGAGGATGGACAGACAATTAATACCGGTGAGGTTTTGGTTAAGATTCCTCGTGCTGTAGGTGGTGCAGGTGATATCACTGGTGGTCTCCCTCGTGTAACTGAGCTTCTTGAGGCTCGCAACCCTTCTAACCCTGCTGTTGTATCTGAAATCGATGGTGAGGTAACTATGGGTAAGGTAAAGCGTGGTAACCGTGAGATCATCGTAACATCTAAGACTGGCGATCAGAAGAAGTATCTTGTATCTCTTTCTAAGCAGATCTTGGTACAGGAACATGATGCTGTACGTGCTGGTACTCCTCTTTCTGATGGTAGTGTAACTCCTGGCGATATTCTCGCCATCATGGGTCCTACCGCTGTTCAGGAGTATATTGTTAACCAGATCCAGGACGTTTACCGCCTTCAGGGTGTGGCTATTAATGATAAGCATTTTGAGGTTGTGGTACGTCAGATGATGCGTAAGGTTCGTATTGACGATCCAGGTGATACTACCTTCTTGGAGCAAGAGTTGGTTGATAAACTTGACTTTGCAGAAGAGAATGATCGTATCTGGGGTAAGAAGGTTGTTACTGACGGTGGTGATAGTGAAAGTCTCAAACCTGGTCAGATCATAACGGCTCGTAGATTGCGTGATGAGAATTCTGCATTGAAGCGTCGCGACTTGAAACTTGTACAGGTTCGTGATGCCGTATCTGCAACTTCTACACAGATCCTCCAGGGTATTACTCGTGCTGCTCTTGGTACTAAGAGCTTTATGAGTGCTGCATCATTCCAGGAAACTACTAAGGTTTTGAATGAGGCTGCTATCCGTGGTAAGGTTGATTACCTAGAGGGTATGAAGGAGAATGTAATCTGTGGTCACTTGATTCCTGCAGGTACTGGTCTTCGTCAGTGGGATAAGCTCATTGTAGGCTCTAAAGAAGAATATGAGCGTATGCAGGCTAATAAGAAAAATGTGCTCGACTATGCTGATTCTCCAATAGGAGAATAATCGTAGAATAGAGTACTATATATAAATAGGTATAATGAGGGTGCGTCATAAGTCTATGGCGCACCCTTTTTTATCTGCAACTGATGAAAAAAGCAAAGAATCAGGATTCCATCTTCTGTTGTCTTATGATGTTTTTTTGAAAATATGTGGCAGATTATTCGTTTTTTTCAGATATTATGTGTAAATTTGCACTATCATTTAAAGTTTAATCCTATTAACTTAGTAAAATTATGGTAGAAAATAAGAATAATCAACAGCAGCAGAATCAGTTCCAAATGGGCATCAGCCCTGAAGTAGCAGAGGGTACATACTCTAACTTGGCACTGATTACACATTCTAGTTCAGACTTCATCTTGGATTTCGCATGTGCACTTCCTGGCATGCCTGCACCTCAGATCAAGAGTCGTGTTATCATGGCACCTGAACATGCTAAGCGATTGCTCCAGGCATTGCAGAGCAATATTTATAACTACGAGCAGTCCTTCGGTAAAATTAAGTTGTCTGATGAGCAAGAACGTACAATCGCTCCATTCGGCACACCAAAGGGTGAGGCATAATGTACTACAACATACATACTAAGACTAAATTCTCTGCTAAATACCGCTTTTTCTTTATAATATTTGTTTTTAATAGTTATATAAAGTTAAAACTAGCCTTCGTTTTTTAAAAGTCTCCTTAATATTTAGGTAGTTTGCCGAAAAAATCGTACCTTTGCACCCCGAAAAGGCTCTATAAAGTAGTGGCTTACATCGAAATAAGACAATAAATAAAAATAAATATATAAATTAAAAAGTAAAATTATGCCTACTATTTCACAGTTAGTAAGAAAAGGCAGACGAGTTCTTGTAGACAAGAGCAAGTCACCAGCTTTGGATTCTTGTCCTCAGCGTCGTGGCGTTTGTGTTCGTGTTTATACAACAACTCCTAAGAAGCCTAATTCAGCAATGCGTAAAGTTGCACGTGTACGTTTGACAAACTCAAAGGAAGTAAACTCTTATATTCCAGGAGAGGGTCACAACTTGCAGGAGCACTCAATTGTTTTGGTTCGCGGTGGTCGTGTAAAGGACCTTCCTGGTGTACGTTATCACATTGTCCGTGGTACACTTGATACTGCAGGTGTTGCGAATCGTACACAGCGTCGTTCTAAGTACGGAGCTAAGCGTCCTAAGGCAAAGAAGTAATATAGCTTCTTAAATTTTAGACAAAACCGCAGACTCACGGTCGGAGAAGGTCGGGAGTTGGGGTTAAAATATTTAATAAAAGTTTTGCTGGAGAAGTAATCAGGTTGAGTAAATGCTCGGGTGCGAGCGTTGAAGAACATTATACAGCCCCATGCAGAATTAAAAAAAAGTTTTATTTAAAATGAGAAAAGCAAAACCAAAGAAGAGAGTGATCCTTCCAGATCCTGTCTTCAATGACCAGAAGGTCTCAAAGTTCGTAAATCATTTGATGTATGATGGAAAGAAGAATACATCTTATGAGATTTTCTACAATGCACTTGACATTGTAAAGGCTAAGATGTCTAACGAGGAAAAGTCTGCTCTTGAAATCTGGAAGCAGGCACTTGATAATATTACTCCTCAGGTAGAGGTTAAGAGCCGTCGTATCGGTGGTGCAACCTTCCAGGTTCCTACAGAAATTCGTCCTGATCGTAAGGAGAGTATTTCTATGAAGAATCTTATTCTTTTTGCACGTAAGCGCGGTGGTAAGACTATGGCTGATAAGCTTGCTGCAGAGATTATGGATGCTTTTAATAATCAGGGTGGTGCATTTAAGCGTAAGGAGGATATGCATCGTATGGCTGAGGCTAACCGTGCGTTCGCTCACTTTAGATTCTAATTTAATATATAATATAGTTAAAAGAAAATGGCAAATCGCGATTTACATTTGACTCGTAACATCGGTATCATGGCGCATATCGATGCTGGTAAGACAACAACTTCTGAGCGTATTTTGTTCTATACAGGTAAGACTCATAAGATTGGTGAGGTACACGATGGCGCTGCTACAATGGACTGGATGGCCCAGGAGCAGGAGCGTGGTATTACTATCACTTCTGCAGCTACAACTTGTAACTGGAACTATCTCGGTAAGTCTTATAAGATCAACTTGATCGATACTCCGGGACACGTTGACTTCACTGCTGAGGTTGAGCGTTCTCTCCGTGTACTTGATGGTGCTGTTGCTACATATTCTGCAGCTGATGGTGTTCAGCCACAGTCTGAGACAGTATGGCGTCAGGCTGATAAGTATAATGTACCTCGTATCGGTTATGTAAACAAGATGGACCGTTCTGGTGCAAACTTCTTCGAGACAGTTCAGCAGATGAAGGATATCTTGGGCGCTAATCCAATTGCTATTCAGATTCCTATTGGTGCAGAGGAGAACTTCAAGGGTGTAGTTGACCTCATTAAGATGAAGGCTATCCTTTGGCACGATGAGACTATGGGCGCTGAATATGATGTTGAGGAAATCCCTGCAGACTTGGCTGACGAGGCTGCTGAGTGGCGTGATAAGCTCCTTGAGGGCGCTGCAAACTTTGATGACGAGGTTATGGAACTTTATCTCGATGGTAAGGATGTTCCAGAGGAGAAGCTTCTTGCTGCTATCCGTAAGGGCTGCTGTGCTATGGAGTGCTGCCCAATGTTGCTCGGTTCTTCATACAAGAATAAGGGTGTTCAGCCATTGCTCGACTATGTATGTGCATTCTTGCCTTCGCCAATGGATACTCCAAATATCGTCGGTACTAACCCTGATACAGAGGAGGAAGAGGATCGTAAACCATCTGAGGATGAGCCAACATCTGCTCTCGCATTTAAGATTGCTACAGACCCATTCATGGGCCGCTTGGTATTCTTCCGTGTTTATTCAGGTAAGGTTGTTGCTGGTTCTTATGTTTACAACCCACGTTCAGGTAAGCGCGAGCGTATCAGCCGTCTGTTCCAGATGAACTCTAAGCAGGAGATTCCAATGGAGTCTATCGATGCTGGTGATATTGGTGCAGGTGTAGGTTTCAAGGATATCCGTACAGGTGATACACTCTGTGATGAGGATCACCCAATCGTATTGGAGTCTATGACATTCCCTGATACTGTGATTTCTATCGCAGTAGAGCCAAAGAGCCAGGCAGATATCGCTAAGATGGATAATGGTCTCGCTAAGTTGGCTGAGGAGGATCCAACCTTCACAGTTCGTACAGACGAGCAGAGCGGTCAGACAATTATCTCTGGTATGGGTGAGCTCCACTTGGATATCATCATCGACCGTTTGAAGCGTGAGTTCAAGGTTGAGTGTAACCAGGGTAAGCCTCAGGTTAACTATAAGGAGGCTATCACTAAGACAGCTCAGAGCCGTGAGACTTACAAGAAGCAGTCTGGTGGTCGTGGTAAGTTCGCTTGTATCGATGTAACCATCGGTCCTAAGGACGAGGATTACAAGGAGGGCGACTTGCAGTTCATCAACGAGGTTAAGGGTGGTAACGTTCCTAAGGAATTCATCCCATCTGTACAGAAGGGTTTCGCTGACTGCTTGTCAAATGGTGTACTCGGTGGCTTCCCAATGACAGGTTTGAAGGTGACTTTGACCGATGGTAGTTTCCACCCAGTTGACTCTGACCAGTTGTCATTCGAGTTGGTAGCACATCAGGCATTCAAGGTACTTTGCCCTAAGGCTGGTCCAGTTTTGATGGAGCCTATCATGAAGGTAGAGGTTGTTACTCCAGAAGAGAACATGGGTGACGTAATCGGTGACTTGAACAAGCGCCGTGGTCTCGTTCAGGGTATGGAAGAAGGTCGTAGCGGTGCTCGCATCGTAAAGGCAATGGTTCCATTGGCTGAAATGTTCGGTTATGTAACAGCTTTGCGTACTATCACTTCTGGTCGTGCGACAAGTTCTATGGAGTACGATCATCATGCACCTCTTTCTTCAACAATTGCTAAGGCTGTGTTGGAGGAGGTTAAGGGTCACGCAGAACTCCTTTAATAACAAAGAATAACGGTAAGATGAGGCGCTGCTTAGCGAATGACTCTTAAGCAGCGTACCTCTTCTTCCATTAGACTATATAATTCATATAATAATAACTTAATTTTAAAAATGAGTCAGAAAATCAGAATTAAGCTGAAGTCTTACGACCACCAGTTGGTTGACAAGTCAGCTGAGAAGATTGTGAAGGCTGTAAAGGCAACAGGTGCTATCGTTAGTGGTCCTATTCCATTGCCAACACACAAGCGTATTTTTACTGTAAACCGCAGTACTTTCGTTAACAAGAAATCTCGCGAGCAGTTCCAGCTCTCAGATTTCAAGCGTCTCATTGACATCTACAGCTCAACAGCTAAGACAGTTGATGCCTTGATGAAGCTTGAATTGCCAAGTGGTGTAGAAGTAGAAATCAAAGTCTAATTATTTAAATTAAATTGAAATGCCAGGATTAATTGGAAAGAAAATCGGAATGACATCCGTTTTCAGTGCCGACGGTAAGAATATTCCGTGCACTGTTATCGAAGTAGGTCCTTGTGTTGTAACCCAGGTGAAAACCGTAGAAAAGGATGGTTACAAGGCTTATCAGTTAGGTTTCGAAGAGGCAAAGGAGAAGCGTACTTCTCAGCCTATGATGGGAATCTTCAAGAAGGCAGGCACAACACCTAAGAAGCACTTGGCCGAGTTCAAGTTTGATGAGGAGTACAACCTCGGTGACACAATTACAGTTGAAATCTTCAACGATTGCAAGTTCGTTGATGTAATTGGTACATCAAAGGGTAAAGGCTTCCAGGGCGTTGTTAAGCGTCACGGATTCGGTGGTGTAGGTCAGTCTACTCACGGTCAGGATGACCGCGCTCGTAAGCCGGGATCTATTGGTGCTTGTTCTTACCCTGCAAAGGTATTCAAGGGTATGCGCATGGGCGGCCAAATGGGAGGTGACAGAGTTACAACTCAGAACCTTCAGGTGTTAAAGGTAATTCCAGAGCAGAATCTTCTTATTGTTAAGGGTTCTTTCGCTGGATGCAAAGGTTCAACTGTTTTAATTGAGAAATAATGGAAGTTAGCGTATTAGATATCAAAGGTCAGGAGACCGGCCGCAAGGTAGCTCTTAATGATGCAGTCTTCGGCATTGAGCCTAACGATCACGTTCTCTATCTTGACGTAAAGCAGTATCTCGCTAACCAGCGTCAGGGTACAGCTAAGTCTAAGGAGAGAAGCGAGATGAGCGGTTCTACTCGTAAGCTTGGTCGTCAGAAGGGCGGCGGCGGTGCTCGCCGTGGTGATATTAACTCACCTGTACTCGTAGGTGGTGCTCGCGTTTTTGGTCCTAAACCACGTGATTACCGCTTCAAGCTCAACAAAAAAGTAAAGATTCTTGCTCGTAAGTCTGCTCTGTCTTATAAGGCACAGGAAAGCGCAATTGTAATGTTGGAAGACTTTACATTTGAGGCTCCAAAGACTAAAGAATTCTTAAGTATTATTAAGAATCTCAAAATTGAGGGCAAAAAAGTGCTCTTTGTTTTGCCAGAATCAAATAAAAACGTATATTTGTCTGCTCGTAACTTGCAGCGTGCTGAAGTTGTCCTCGCATCAAACGTCAATTCGTATAAAGTTTTGAATGCTGATGTTGTAGTGATTACAGAAAAGTCGCTCGAGACTATCGACCAAATCTTAACAAAGTAAAAAGGAGATATTAGAATATGGCATTTATTATCAAACCATTGGTTACTGAGAAGATGACCAAGATTACAGACAAGCAGCCTAACCGCTATGGCTTCGTTGTTCGTCCTGAGGCTAATAAGCTCGAGATTAAGAAGGAAGTTGAGAGTCTGTATAATGTTACAGTAGTTGACGTGAACACTATTCGTTACGCTGGCAAGCGCTCTGCCCGTTATACAAAGGCAGGTCTTGTTAAGGGTCAGAAGAATGCGTTCAAGAAGGCAATCGTTACTCTTAAGGAGGGCGATACAATTGATTTTTACAGCAATATTTAAAATAAAAAATGGCAGTACGTAAATTAAAACCGGTTACTCCGGGTCAAAGACACAAAGTTATTGGCACGTTCGAGGATATTACTGCATCCGTGCCAGAGAAGTCTCTCGTTTACGGTAAACGTTCTACCGGCGGTCGAAACAACACCGGTAAGATGACCGTTCGCTACATTGGCGGTGGTCACAAGCAGAAGTATCGTTTAATCGACTTCAAACGTGAGAAAGATGGTGTTCCAGCAGTTGTTAAGACAATCGAGTACGATCCAAACCGTTCGGCTCGTATCGCATTGCTTTACTATGCTGATGGTGAAAAACGTTACATTATTGCTCCTAACGGACTTCAGGTAGGCGCTACTTTGATGTCAGGTGCAGATGCTGCTCCTGAGATTGGTAACTGTCTTCCTTTGGCAAATATCCCTGTAGGTACAGTGATCCACAACATTGAGTTGCGTCCTGGTCAGGGTGCCTTGTTGGTTCGTTCGGCTGGTAATTTTGCTCAGTTGACTTCTCGTGAGGGCAGTTATTGTGTAATTAAGCTCCCTTCTGGTGAAACACGCCAGATTTTGAGTGCTTGTAAGGCTACAGTTGGTAGTGTTGGTAACTCTGACCACGCTCTTGAGCAGTCTGGTAAGGCTGGTCGCTCACGCTGGTTGGGTCGTCGTCCACACAACCGTGGTGTTGTTATGAACCCTGTTGATCACCCAATGGGTGGTGGTGAAGGTCGCCAGAGTGGTGGTCACCCACGTTCACGTAAGGGCTTGTACGCTAAGGGTCTTAAGACTCGCGCACCTAAGAAGCTTTCTAACAAGTATATTATCGAAAGAGCTAACAAAAAATAAAGAGTAAATTATGAGTCGTTCACTTAAAAAAGGTCCATACATCAACGTTTCTCTCGAGAAGAAGATTCTCGCTATGAACGAGAGTGGCAAGAAGAATGTTGTTAAGACATGGGCTAGAGCTTCAATGATATCTCCTGATTTCGTAGGACATACTGTTGCAGTTCATAACGGTAACAAATTTATCCCTGTTTATGTTACAGAGAATATGGTTGGCCACAAGCTTGGAGAGTTTGCTCCAACACGTCGCTTTGGCGGTCACTCTGGTAACAGAAAGTAAGCTAAGGGTTAAACCATTTAAAATTTAAGTAAATAATGGGAGCAAGAAAACATATTGCGGCTGAGAAATTGAAAGAAGCCCGTAAAAACTTGTACTTCGCAAAGTTGGTAGGCGTTCCTTCTTCTCCACGTAAGATGCGCTATGTAGTAGACATGATTCGTGGTATGGAGGTTAACCGTGCACTCGGAGTACTTCGCTTCTCTAAGAAGCAGGCATCAGCTGATGTAGAGAAATTACTTCGTTCAGCTATCGCTAACTGGGAAGCTAAGAATAATCGCAAGGCTGAAGACGGTGAGCTTTATATCAGTAAGGTCTTCGTTGACGAAGGCGTTACAATGAAACGTATGAGACCTGCACCACAGGGTCGTGGTTATAGAATTCGTAAGCGTTCTAACCATGTAACTCTTTTTGTTGATGCAAAAACTAATGACGAAAAATAATTAAGTAGAATGGGACAGAAAGTTAATCCGATTAGTAACCGACTTGGTGTTATCCGTGGTTGGGATTCAAATTGGTTCGGTGGTAAGAACTTCGGTGATAACCTCGTTGAGGATCAGAAAATCCGTAAGTATCTTAACGAGCGTCTTGCTAAAGCAAGCATTTCTCGTATTATTATCGAACGTACATTGAAACTTGTTACCATTACTATTTGTACAGCCCGTCCAGGTATTGTCATTGGTAAAGGTGGTCAGGATGTAGATAAGTTGAAGGAAGAGTTGAAGAAGCTTTATAAGAAAGATATTCAGATCAACATCTTCGAGGTTAAAAAGCCTGAACTTGATGCTACTATCGTTGGTAAGAATATTGCGACTCAGATTGAGCACATGATTGCTTATCGTCGCGCTATCAAGATGGCAGTTGCTAACACCATGCGTGCTGGCGCTGAGGGTATCAAGGTACAGATTACAGGTCGTCTGAATGGTGCTGAAATGGCACGTAAAGAAATGTACAAAGAGGGTCGTACTCCTCTTCATACATTCCGCGCAGACATCGACTACTGCCAGTGCGAGGCACTTACAAAGGTAGGTTTGCTTGGTATTAAGGTTTGGATTTGCCGTGGTGAGGTTTATGGTAAGGCTGATCTTACTCCAAACTTCTCACAGGACAATAAGAGCAACAACCGTGGTAACGGTCGCTCTAACAACCGTGGTGGTAATCGTAAAAGAAACAATAACCGTTAAATTTTAGAAAGCTATCATGTTACAGCCAAAAAGAGTTAAATATAGAAGACCTCAAGATGGTCGTGGCAACAAAGGCAACGCTCACAGAGGTACACAATTGGCTTTCGGTTCTTTTGGTATCAAAACTCTTGAATCAAAGTGGATCGATAGTCGTCAGATTGAGGCAGCTCGTGTAGCATTGAACCGCTATATGAACCGTCAAGGTCAGGTCTGGATTAGAATTTTCCCTGATAAGCCAATCACTCGCAAACCTGCTGATGTCCGTATGGGTAAAGGTAAGGGTGATCCTGCAGGATGGGTTGCACCTGTTACACCAGGTAGAATTCTCTTCGAAGTTGAAGGAGTTAGTTTCGATATTGCAAAAGAAGGTCTTCGCCTTTGCGCTCAGAAACTTCCTGTTAAGACTAAGTTTATTGTTAGACGTGATTACGATAAAAACGCTTAATTATGAAGATTGCAGAAATTAAAAATATCGAGACCAAAGAATTGGTTGAGAAGTTGGAGGCAGCTGTTGATGCTTTGAACAAGAAAAAGATCAATCATAATGTAACTCCACTTGAGAATCCATCAGAGATTAAGGTTGCTCGTCGTGATATTGCACGTATGAAAACTGAACTTCGTCAGAGAGAACTTAACAAATAATAATGGTCCAGATGGAAACAAGAAATTTAAGAAAAGTAAGACAGGGTGTTGTTATTAGCAACAAGATGGATAAAACCATTGTTATTGCAGCTAAGTTCAAGGAGATGCACCCTATTTATGGTAAATTTGTCCAGAAGACAAAGAAGTACCATGCACATGACGAGAATAATGAGGCTAACGTAGGTGATACTGTTATGATCATGGAGACTCGTCCTCTGTCTAAGACAAAGAGATGGAGATTAGTACAAATTGTTGAAAAAGCTAAGTAATTATGATACAGACTGAATCAAGACTTACAGTATGTGATAACAGCGGTGCTCGTGAGGCTCTTTGCATTCGAGTTCTCGGTGGTACAGGCCGTCGTTACGCTAGCGTTGGTGACGTTATTGTTGTTGCAGTCAAGAACGTTATCCCATCAAGTGATTTGAAGAAGGGTGCAGTATCAAAGGCTTTGATTGTTCGCACAAAGAAGGAAATTCGTCGTGCAGATGGTTCTTACATCCGTTTCGATGACAACGCTTGTGTATTGCTTAACAATGCAGGTGAGCTTCGTGGTAGCCGTATCTTCGGTCCTGTTGCTCGTGAGCTTCGTGCAGTAAATATGAAAGTCGTTTCTTTGGCACCTGAGGTTCTTTAATATTTAAAAAGTAAGAAGTAATGAGTAAGTTACATATTAAGAAAGACGATACCGTTATCGTTATTGCCGGTGCAGATAAGGGCAAGACTGGTAAGGTGCTTAAGGTCCTCGTTGAGGAGAACCGTGCTATCGTAGAAGGTGTGCACATGGTTTCTAAGAGCACTAAGCCATCTGCTAAGAATCCTCAGGGAGGTATTGTTAAGCAGGAGGCTCCTATTCATATCTCAAATTTGAGTTTGATTGATCCTAAGAGTGGCAAGGCTACTCGTGTTGCTATCAAGCATGAGGGTAAAAACGTTGTTCGCATCGCTAAAAAGTCAGGGGAGGAAATCAAGTAATGGATACAGCACAGTTAAAGAAAGTATATAAGGAGACAATCGCTCCTGCTCTTCAGAAGCAGTTCAACTACTCTTCAGCTATGGAGATTCCAGTATTGAAGAAGATTGTCATCAATCAGGGTCTTGGTGATGCTACTCAGGACAAGAAAATTGTTGATGTAGCAATCAATGAGATTACTGCTATCACCGGTCAGAAGGCTGTTGCTACATATTCTAAAAAGGATATTGCAAACTTCAAGCTTCGTAAGAAGATGCCTATCGGTGTTATGGTAACATTGCGTCGTGAGCGTATGTACGAGTTCTTGGAGAAGCTCGTTCGTGTTTCTCTTCCTCGTATTCGCGACTTCAAGGGTATTGAGAGCAAGTTTGATGGTCGTGGTAACTATACATTAGGTATCACAGAGCAGATTATCTTCCCTGAGATTAATATCGATGAGATCGATCGTATTCAGGGTATGAATATTACCTTCGTAACAACAGCTAAGACTGATGAAGAAGGTTTTGCTCTTTTGAAGGCTTTTGGTCTTCCATTCAAGAACGCAAATAAAGATTAAGAGATATGGCAAAAGAATCAATGAAAGCTCGCGAGGTTAAGCGTGCAAAGCTTGTAGCTCGTTACGCTGAAAAGCGCGAAGCACTGAAAAAGATTATTGCAACTTCTAATGATCCAGCCGAAGCATACGAGGCAGCTCGTAAGCTTCAGGCTATCCCTAAGAATGCAAACCCAATCCGTCTTCACAATCGTTGCAAGATTACTGGTCGTCCAAAGGGTTATATCCGTCAGTTCGGTATTTCTCGTATCCAGTTCCGTGAGATGGCTTCTGCTGGTTTGATTCCAGGTGTAAAGAAGGCTAGCTGGTAATCCTTTCAAAGGTAAGAATATTTTTTTATTTAATATTGTCGGGGTAGTCCCGATTAATTAAACATTTATATTTTATGACAGATCCAATAGCAGATTATCTGACAAGACTCAGAAATGCAATCATGGCTCATCACCGTGTTGTAGAAGTTCCTGCGTCTAACTTGAAGAAAGAGATCACTAAGATCCTCTTCGAGAAAGGTTACATCCTCAATTACAAGTTTGTAGAGGATGGTCCTCAGGGCTCAATTAAGGTTGCCTTGAAGTATAACCCAACTACAAAGCAAAACGCTATCAAGTGTTTGAAGCGCGTGTCAACTCCAGGTTTGCGTAAGTATACCGGTTACAAGGACATGCCAAGAGTTATTAACGGATTAGGTATTGCAATCTTATCTACATCCAAAGGTGTAATGACAGACAAAGAAGCTTCTGATCTTAAGATCGGTGGCGAGGTTCTTTGCTATATTTATTAATTGGAGGCTTTTATATGTCTAGAATAGGAAAATTGCCAATTAGTATCCCTGCAGGTGTTACTGTAAACTATGATGAGACTTCTCATGTTTGTACAGTAAAGGGCTCTAAGGGTGAACTTTCTCAGTGGATTGATCCATCTATCAAGTTTAATAATGCAGATGGTCAGATTAGCTTTGAAATCGATGAAAATAGTCCTGTAAATATTAAGCAGAAGCAGGCTTTCCACGGTTTGTATCGCTCTCTCGTTAACAACATGGTTGTTGGTGTAAGCGCTGGTTATACAAAGGTTTTGGAATTGGTAGGTGTTGGTTATCGTGTTTCTAACCAGGGTAATATCATTGAGTTTGCTTTGGGTTACACTCACCCTATTTTCATCCAGTTGCCTAAGGAGATTAAGGTTGAGACTAAGTCTGAAAGAAACCAGAACCCAATCTTGACATTGGAGTCTTGCGACAAGCAGTTGTTGGGACTCGTTTGTGCAAAAATTCGTTCTTTCCGCAAGCCTGAGCCTTATAAAGGTAAGGGTATTCTCTTTAAGGGTGAAGTTATTCGCAGAAAGTCTGGTAAGAGTGCTTCAGCTAAGTAATTTTAATTATTTACGATTATGACAACAAAGAAAGTAGAAAGACGAATTAAGATAAAGTTCCGCATTCGTAAGAGTGTGAACGGTACAGCTGAGCGTCCACGTCTTAGTGTATTCCGCTCTAACAAGCAGATTTACGCTCAGGTTATTAACGATTTGACAGGCACTACACTTGCATCAGCTTCTTCACTCGGTTTGGAGAAGATGCCTAAGCAGGAGCAGGCAACTAAGGTTGGCGAGCTCATTGCTGAGAAGGCTAAGGCTGCTGGCGTTGAGGCAGTAGTTTTCGACCGTAATGGTTACCTTTACCATGGTCGTGTAAAGCAGTTGGCTGAAGGTGCTCGTAATGGTGGTCTTAAATTTTAAACGATTATGGCAATGGATAAAGTAAAAGTAAATAACGAAGAAGTACTTAAGGATCGCTTGGTTGCTATCAACCGTGTAACTAAGGTTACAAAGGGTGGTCGTACTTTCACATTCGCTGCTATCGTCGTTGTAGGTGACGGTAATGGCGTGATCGGCTACGGCCTTGGTAAGGCAGGTGAGGTTACTGCTGCTATCGCAAAGGGTACTGAAGCTGCTAAGAAGAACTTGGTAAAGGTTCCTGTACTCAAGGGTACTGTACCTCATGAGGTTGAAACTTCATTTGGTGGTGCTAAGGTTCTTATTAAGCCAGCTGCAGCCGGTACTGGTTTGAAGGCCGGTGGTGCTATGCGTGCAGTACTTGAGAGCGTAGGTATCAAGGATGTCATCGCTAAGTCTAAGGGTTCTTCAAATGCCCATAACCTTGTGAAGGCTACTATCGCAGCTCTTGCAGAGATGCGTGATGCTTATACTGTAGCAGGTGAGCGTGGTATCAGTATGGATAAAGTATTTAACGGTTAATTAGGAAAAATCGAATATGGCAACAATTAAAATCAAGCAGATTAAGAGTAAAATCGGTGCTCCAGTAGATCAGAAGCGTACTCTCGCTTGTCTTGGTCTCCACAAGATTTCTCAGGTTGTTGAGGTAGAGGATACTCCTAGCAACCGTGGTATGATCCGTAAGGTTCATCACCTCGTAAGTGTAGTTGATTAATTAATCTTTTTAAATTAGGAACGATTATGAAATTAAATAATTTGAAACCTGCTGCAGGTTCTACCCATTCACGTCGTCGTATTGGTCGTGGTCCAGGTTCTGGTCTCGGTGGTACTTCAACACGTGGTCATAAGGGTGCCAAGGCTCGTTCTGGTTATAAGAGAAAGATTGGTTTCGAAGGTGGTCAGATGCCATTGCAGCGTCGTGTTCCAAAGGCTGGTTTTAAGAATATCAACCATAAGGAGTACTTCGCAGTAAACCTTTCAACTCTTCAGGCTCTTGCTGAAGCAAAGAACCTTACTAAAATCGGTATTGAGGAACTTAAGGCTGCTGGCCTCACAAACGGCAAGGAGCTTGTAAAGGTTCTCGGTAACGGTGAACTTAAAGCAAAATTGGAAGTTGAAGCTAATGCTTTCTCAAAGACTGCCGAAGAAGCAATCAAGGCAGTAGGTGGTAACGCAACTATAATCTAAGTAAATGAAAAAGTTTATTGAGACACTAAAGAACTGTTGGAAGATAGAGGATCTCCGTCAGAGACTCCTCATTACTCTTCTGTTTACGGCTATTTACCGTTTTGGCTCGTTTGTGGTACTTCCAGGTATCAATCCGGGCATGTTGGAAAAACTTCAGTCGCAGACCTCTGGCGGTCTTATGTCGCTATTGGACATGTTCTCTGGTGGTGCATTTTCCAATGCATCTATCTTTGCACTAGGAATTATGCCTTATATCTCAGCTTCAATCGTTATGCAGCTTCTTGCTGTTGCTGTACCTTATTTCCAGAAGATGCAGCGCGAGGGCGAGAGCGGCCGCAAAAAAATACAATGGTATACTAGAGTCCTGACTGTGGCCATTTTGGTCTTTCAGGCTCCTAGTTACCTTTTGAATTTGAAAATGCAGGCTGCCAATGCTCTAGCCACAGGTATTAGTTGGACGGTATTCATGATACCGGCAACAATTATCTTGGCTGCAGGTAGTATGTTTATCCTTTGGTTAGGTGAGCGTATCACTGACAAGGGAGTAGGTAATGGTATCTCTCTTATTATTATGATTGGTATTATCGCCCGCTTGCCACAGGCTTTCGTTCAGGAGGTAACTTCTCGTTTGCAGGCAATTTCTGGTGGTGGTCTTATCATGTTCATTGTAGAGATTCTTATCCTTTATGCTGTAGTTTGTGCTTCAATACTTTTGGTGCAAGGTACACGTAAGATTCCTGTTCAGTATGCTAAACGTTTGGTTGGAAATAAGCAATATGGTGGTGCGCGTCAGTACATTCCTTTGAAGCTTTTTGCAGCTAACGTAATGCCTATCATCTTTGCACAGGCTTTAATGTTTATTCCATTGGCAATAGTTCGCTATCAGTCTGAAAATGCTAGTAGTGTTGTTCAGCAGTTGATGGATAATCGTAGTTTGCTATATAATGTTGTTTATGTAATCTTGGTTATTGCATTTACTTATTTCTATACAGCTATTACATTGAATCCTACTCAGATGGCTGAGGATATGAAACGTAACAATGGTTTCATTCCTGGCGTAAAACCAGGAAAGGATACAGCTGAGTACATTGATACCGTAATGTCTCGTATTACTTTACCAGGTTCGTTATTTATTGCGTTTATTGCAATCATGCCTGCATTAGCAGGACTTCTCGATGTACAGCAAGCTTTCTCTCAATTCTTTGGAGGTACATCTCTATTGATTTTGGTTGGTGTTGTCATTGACACATTACAACAAATCGAGAGTCATTTGCTTATGCGCCACTATGATGGTCTTTTAAATTCAGGCCATACGCGTCAGGGTGGTGTTGCTGCATATTAATCTTTTTCTTTTGAAATGAGAAATTTCTGAAGACAGAAGATGAAATTATTCAGAGTGCAGTTTTACTTCATCTTAAAGTAAAGCTGACTTGAATTTACTATATTATGTGAGACGACTCTCCATTTGGATAGGTAATTCCTCATCCACTTGGAGAGCCTTTTCCCGCTAATATGTCATCTAATTATGATTTTTATCTGATAGTGATGGCACAAAGTTGCTCGAAAAGATAAAGCACAATTTTATCTTCATTCGTAGAAGTTTAACATTAAGAAGGACAAATATTTATATTATGGCAAAACAAGCCGCTATTGAGCAAGATGGAACAATTGTAGAAGCATTGTCAAATGCGATGTTCCGAGTAGAATTAGAGAATGGAGTTGACATCACAGCTCATATCTCTGGTAAGATGAGAATGCATTACATCAAGATTTTACCTGGTGATAAGGTAAAGGTGGAGATGAGTCCATATGACCTTACCAAAGGTAGAATTGTTTTTAGATACAAATAATAATCATATATAAGGTTATGAAGACAAGAGCATCATTAAAGAAGCGTTCAGCAGACTGTAAGATCGTTCGTCGTAAAGGTCGTCTGTTCGTTATCAACAAGAAGAACCCTAAGATGAAATTACGTCAGGGTTAATGTTAAAGTATTGTAAAAGTGCCGTTATTTCAAAAAATAGTTGTACTTTTGCACCGCTTTAAACGAAAGGTATTAATTTTTTAATTATTTATTTAAACAATGGCAATAAGAATTGTTGGAGTAGATTTGCCCCAGAATAAGCGTGGCGAAATCGCATTGACCTATATCTACGGTATTGGTCGAAGTAGTTCAGCAAAGATATTGGATAAGGCCGGTGTAAACCGTGACCTGAAGGTTAGCGAGTGGTCTGATGACCAGGCAGCTAAGATCCGTGAAATTATCGGCGCTGAGTTCAAAGTTGAAGGTGATCTCCGTTCAGAGATTCAGATGAACATTAAGCGACTGATGGATATTGGTTGCTATCGTGGAGTTAGACATCGTAATGGTCTTCCAGTTCGCGGTCAGAGCACAAAGAATAATGCTCGTACACGTAAGGGTAAGAAGAAGACTGTTGCTAATAAGAAGAAGGCTACTAAGTAATTCTGAAGGAGGAAATTAATTATGGCAAAGCAAAAAGCAACATCTAAGAAGAGAAATGTACGCGTTGACGCTATCGGTCAGCTTCACGTTCATAGCTCATTCAATAACATTATTGTATCTCTTGCTAACAATGAGGGTCAGATCATTTCTTGGTCTTCTGCTGGTAAGATGGGTTTCCGTGGTTCTAAGAAGAATACTCCTTATGCTGCTCAGATGGCTGCAGAGGATTGTGCAAAGGTCGCTTTTGATCTTGGTCTTCGTAAGGTTAAGGCTTATGTTAAGGGTCCAGGTAATGGTCGTGAGTCTGCTATCCGTGCTATTCACGGTGCAGGTATCGAGGTTACTGAAATCGTTGACGTAACTCCATTGCCACACAATGGTTGCCGTCCTCCAAAGCGTCGTCGTGTATAACGCTTTCGGTTAGCATTATTAATTAAGATACAAACAATATAGCATTTATATAATATTATGGCTAGATATATAGGTCCGAAATCTAAAATTGCGCGTCGTTTTGGTGAGCCAATCTTCGGCGCTGACAAAGTTTTGTCCAAGAGAAACTTCCCTCCTGGACAGCATGGCAACAACCGTCGTCGTAAGATGTCTGAGTACGGTGTCATGTTGGCAGAGAAGCAGAAAGCTAAGTACACTTATGGTGTATTAGAGCGTCAGTTCCGTAATATGTTTGATAAGGCTGCTAAGGCTGATGGTATTACTGGTGAGGTTCTTCTTCAGAATCTCGAGTGCCGTCTTGATAACGTTGTATTCCGTCTTGGTATCGCTCCAACACGTGCTGCTGCGCGTCAGTTGGTTGGTCACAAGCACATCGTTGTTGATGGTAAGGTAGTTAATATCCCTTCATTCGCAGTTAAGCCTGGTATGGTTGTTGGTGTTCGTGAGAAGTCTAAGTCTCTCGAGGTTATCGAAGCAGCTCTTGCAGGTTTCAATCATAGCAAGTACCCATGGATTGAGTGGGACGATAATTCAAAGAGCGGTAAGTTCTTGCACAAGCCAGAGCGTGCCGACATTCCAGAGAATATTAAGGAGCAGTTAATCGTTGAGTTGTACTCTAAATAAATCATTACATTAATGGCGATATTAGCATTTCAAAAACCTGATAAAGTAGTAATGTTAGAGGCTGATAACAAGTTCGGAAAGTTTGAATTCCGTCCTTTGGAGCCTGGCTTCGGTGTTACCATTGGTAACGCCTTGCGCCGCATTCTCCTTTCATCATTGGAGGGTTATGCTGTTAACACGATCCGCATTGCGGGTGTTGAGCATGAGTTCTCTTCAGTTCCTGGTGTAAAGGAAGATGTTACTAACATTATCTTGAATCTCAAACAAGTTCGATTCAAGCAAGTAGTAGAAGAATTCGAGAATGAGAAAGTTAGTATCACCGTTGAGAATTCTACAGAATTCAAAGCAGGTGATATCGGTAAGTATCTGACTGGATTTGAAGTGTTAAACCCTGATTTGGTGATTTGTCATTTAGATGCCAAAGCTTCGATGCAGATCGATTTGACTATTAATAAGGGACGCGGTTATGTTCCTGCTGATGAGAATCGTCAATTCTGCACTGACGTTAACGTTCTCCCAATCGATTCCATCTACACCCCTATCCGTAATGTAAAGTACGCTGTAGAACCATATCGTGTTGAGCAAAAGACCGACTATGATAAGCTCGTACTTGAAATTACAACAGATGGTTCCATTAGTCCAAAGGATGCACTGAAAGAGGCTGCGAAGATTCTTATTTATCACTTCATGCTCTTCTCTGATGAGAAGATTACTCTTGAGACTCAGGATCAGGAGAGCAATCAGGAGTTTGATGAAGAGGTTCTTCATATGCGCCAGTTGCTTAAGACTCGTCTCGTAGACATGAATCTTAGTGTTCGTGCCCTCAACTGCTTGAAGGCAGCTGATGTTGAGACTCTTGGTGATTTGGTTCAGTTTAACAAGACTGACCTCTTGAAGTTCCGCAACTTTGGTAAGAAATCGCTCTCAGAGCTTGATGATTTGCTCGAGAGTCTGAATCTGTCTTTTGGAACTGATATTTCAAAGTATAAATTAGACAAGGAATCTTAAAGGTTCGTAGTCCAAAAAGCAAAAACAAAAAATGAGACATAATAAGAAATTCAACCATTTAGGTCGTACTGCTTCTCATCGTAACGCGATGTTGGCTAACATGGCTTCATCACTTATCTTGAGCGAGCACAAAAGAATCACTACGACCCTCGCAAAGGCAAAGGCTCTTAAGAAGTATGTTGAGCCATTGATTACTCGTTCTAAGAACGATACAACAACTTCACGTCGTGTAGTTTTCCGTTATCTTCAGAATAAGTATGCTGTTAAGGCTCTCTTCGGTGAGGTAGCTGAGAAGGTAGCTAACCGTCCAGGTGGTTACACTCGCGTAATCAAGTTGGGTACCCGTCAGGGTGATGCTGCTGAGATTGCTTTCATCGAGCTCGTTGACTTTGATGAGAATATGGCTAAGACTCAGAAGGCTGCTGCTAAGAAGACTCGTCGTAGTCGTAAGGCAACAAAGGCTGAAGAGGCTCCTGTAGCTGAGACTGAGGCTCCTGCAACTGAGGAGGCTCCAAAGGCTGAATAATTTTCAATCATCTCAGATAAATTTAGCGTCCTTGTCTTGACAAGGGCGCTTTTTTTGTCCCTTTTTCAAAACTATCTGCTCTTTTAGGGTTTTTCCTAATCATTATTAGGGATTTTTTTGCTTTTCTTCTTTTAGTTCTTTGTATCTTTGCAGCAGAAATTTAAAGCTTAATGAAGATGAAAAAGATTATGCTTTTTGTAGCTTGCTCTTCTTTGCTGTTGAGTAGCTGCGATACTTATACGGGAAGTGGTGCTTATGCTGGTGCCACATTTGGTTCTATTCTTGGTTCTGCTATCGGTGGCTTGTCTGGTGGTCCTAGAGGTTCTGATATGGGTACTATTATTGGCATGGCTGGTGGTGCTGCAGTTGGAGCGGCAATTGGTAGTCAGGCTGACCAGAAATCCCAGCAGCAAAGAGAATCTGTTTATCGAGATAGATCACACCGTGATCATCACTCTTATCAGGATGGAGTTTATCAGCAATCTTCACCTGTTTATTCCAATGACGAAATCTTTGATTCAACTAATTCGGGAGATGATAGGATTTATGATTTCAATGATAGGGATTATACCGGAAGTTATAGTGCTCAGCAGCCTGTTGCCACTATTCCTAGTTCTACACTGGAAGAACTGGGGCAGAATTATGCTTATTCATCCTCTTTGGAAATAATGAATGCTCGTTTTGTTGATTCAAATGAGGACAATACTTTGAATCGGAATGAAACAGCCAAGGTTATTTTTGAAATCCGAAATAACGGAGCTCACACGTTGTATGATGTAGTTCCAACCGTTATTGAGACTACCGGCAATAAGCATATTTTCATATCTCCAAGTGTTCATGTAGAAAGTATTGCTCCTGGCCATGTGATTCGTTATACAGCAATGGTCAAGGCTGATAACCGTTTGAAGAATGGTACTGCTTGTTTCTGTGTTTCAGTTATACAAGGCGGTAAGACGATTTCCAAAGTTAATCAGTTTGATATTCCGACAAAATCCAGATAAGATTCCGGTAAGATTATGAATTTGTATGATAGTATCTTATTTTAGGATTCCGTTATATATAAAAAGGTAAAGGCGAGAATTAATGATGATTCTCGCCTTTACTTTTTGCTATATCTGTATTGTGCTTTTTTAGTTCATCCTTTGTTACCTCTTTGCTTTTATGGTGCTCTGTTTTATTTATTACCTTTGAAGTAATTTTATTTGTTTCTTTTTTACTGCTGTGATGATTTTCCTTGTTCCTGTCAGTAGTTCCCCACTTGTTAGGAAATTCATATTCAGTTTCAGCCACTTCGAAATCAATCTTAGGCAATTTTGTGTCCTCTGGCTTGTAAGGAATCGGGTTTTCCACCATTTCAACTTTTACAGTCGCTACGCCTTGTGCAATCATACCAATTTCTTTTGCAGCCTTCCATGATAGGTCGATGATTCTACCTCTTCCAAACGGCCCTCTGTCGATGACTTTTACGATAGTACTCTTGCCATTGCTAAGGTTTGTAACCTTGAGATGCGTTCCGAAGGGATAAAACCGATGTGCACATGTTAAACTGTCATGATGTATTCTCTGACCGCTTGCAGAGCGGGCACCTGTTGCTCTCTTAGAGTAAAATGAAGCCTTGCCGTGCTGATGCTTTTGTCCGGAGCATGGAACCATGCAGAATATAGCCAAGATGGCCGTGATGAAAGATTTTGTAACCATATCTTCTTATTTTATGGCGCAAATATAAAAAAAAATGCTGAAAGATGCAAGTAAATCTCAGAAAATCAGTATCTTTGCACAAACTTTAACTTCATTTATGGAAAATAATATACCTCAGGAGTGGAATAAATTCTACTTGAAAGACGTATCGTTTGTGAATCTGATGATGCGCCGTATCTACAATGTACTGATTGTAGCCAATCCTTACGATGTGTTCATGCTTGAAGATGATGGACGTATCGAGGAGAAGATATATAATGAATATATGGAGCTGGGTCTCCGCTATCCGCCAACCTTTACTCAGGTTTCTACTACCGAAGAGGCTGCTGCTGTGCTGCGTTCTACCGTCATTGATCTGGTGATTTGCATGCCTGGCAATGCTGATAATGATGCCTTCGACGTAGCGCGCGACATCAAGGGTAAGTTTCCCAATATCCATTGTGTTGTTCTTACGCCTTTCTCTCATGGTATTACCAAGCGTATGCAGAATGAAGACTTGAGTATCTTCGATTATGTCTTCTGCTGGCTTGGCAACACCAATCTTATTCTTTCTATCATCAAGCTGATAGAGGATAAGATGAATCTTGAACATGACATACAGGAAGCAGGCGTGCAGATGATTCTCCTGGTAGAAGATTCTATCCGTTTCTATAGTTCTATATTGCCTAATCTCTATAATTATATATTGGAGCAGAGCAAGAACTTTTCTCAGGAGGCTCTGAACCGGCATGCAGCTACCATGCGTATGCGTGGCCGTCCTAAGGTGGTCTTGGCTCGTACTTACGAGGAAGCCCAGAAACTGTATGATAAGTATTCTGATAACACGTTGGGTGTAATCAGCGATGCACGTTTCCCGTTAAAGAGTGCTGCCAAAGCTTTTGGTAATGAGGTGATGCCTGAAGTAAAGCCTAAGCATCGTACAGATACTTTCGGTCGCGAAAAATGTCCAGATGCAGGTTTGCAACTCTTCCGTTATATCAGGAAGAACGATCCTTTCGTTCCGCTTATCATAGAAAGTTCTGAAAGTGAGAACCGTGCGAAGGCAGAGGCTGAAGGTTTCCGATTTGTAGACAAGAACTCGAAGAAGATGAGCGTAGATCTTCGCCGTCTGATGGAAGAGCACATGGGCTTTGGCGATTTCATATTCCGTGATCCTAAGACTCATGAGGAGATTATGCGCATTCATAGTTTGAAGGAATTGCAGGATAACATCTTCAATATTCCTAACGATTCCATGCTCTATCATATCAGCCGCAATCACATGAGCCGTTGGCTTTGTGCTCGTGCCATCTTCCCTGTATCAGCTTTCCTGAAGCATGTTACCTGGGAGAAATTGCAGGATGTAGATGCTCACCGACAGATTATCTTCGATGCCATCGTGCAGTATCGTCACATGAAAAACATCGGTGTAGTGGCTGTTTTCGACCGCATGAAGTTTGACAAGTATGCCCACTTTGCCCGTATCGGAGAAGGCTCCCTGGGCGGAAAGGGTAGGGGACTAGCCTTCCTCGACAACATCATCAAGCGCCATCCTGAGTTCAACCAGTATGAGAATGCCACCGTGCAGATTCCGAAGACCGTGGTGCTCTGTACCGATATCTTCGACGAGTTCATGATGAGCAACAATCTCTATCCGATAGCTTTGAGTGATGCTAGCGACGATGAGATTCTGAAGCACTTCCTGCATGCCCAGCTGCCCGATTCGCTGATAGCCGACTTCTTCACCTTCTTTGAGGCAACCAGAAGTCCTATCGCAATCCGTTCAAGTTCGCTGCTCGAAGATGCCCACTATCAGCCGTTTGCCGGTATCTATTCTACCTATATGATTCCATATCTGGAAGATAAGTATCAGATGCTGCAGATGCTGGCCTGTGCCATCAAGGGTGTCTATGCTTCTGTGTTCTATCGCGACTCGAAGGCTTACATGACCGCAACGAGCAATGTCATCGATCAGGAAAAGATGGCTGTTATCTTGCAGCAGGTTGTGGGTAAAGACTATGGTACAAGGTTTTATCCTACCATGAGCGGTGTGCTCCGTTCGCTCAATTATTATCCGATAGGTGATGAAGAGGCTGAAGAGGGTATAGCCAGTCTGGCCTTGGGCTTGGGTAAATATATCGTAGATGGAGGTCAGACCCTTCGTGTTTGTCCTTACCATCCGAATCAGGTGCTCCAGACATCGGAAACTGAGCTGGCTCTGCGCGACACCCAGACTCAGTTCTATGCGTTGGATATGAAGCATGTGGGCAATGATTTCAAGGTGGATGATGGCTTTAATATTCTCAAACTCCGGGTGAAGGATGCCGTAGAAGACCAGAGCCTTACCTATATCGCATCTACTTTCGATCCATACGATCAGGTCATCAATGATGGAGTCTATGAGAATGGCCGCAAACTGATAACCTTCTCAAGTGTGCTCCAGCATGGAGTGGTGCCTTTGCCAGAGATACTGCAGATGTCGATGAAGTATGGAGCCGGGGCTATGCGCAGACCTGTGGAGATAGAGTTTGCCTGCAATATCAATAATGACAGGAGCTGCGAATTCTATCTTCTTCAGATTCGTCCTATCGTCGATGCCAAGGAGATGCTTGATGAAGATGTGAAGGCTATCCCTGATTCCGACTGCCTGTTGCGTTCGCACAATTCGCTGGGGCATGGCATCAGCGAAGATGTGGTTGATGTGGTTTATGTGAAGTATGATGACCATTTCTCAGCGATGAATAATTTTTATGTAGCCGATGATATAGAACGAATCAACCGCAAGTTCCTTGCTGACGGCAAGAACTATGTGCTGATAGGTCCTGGCCGTTGGGGCTCCAGCGACCATTATCTGGGTGTACCTGTGAAGTGGCCGCATATCAGCGCAGCCCGGGTTATCGTAGAGGTGGCTCTGAAGAATTATAATATCGATCCTAGTCAGGGTACTCACTTCTTCCAGAACCTCACCTCTTTTGGCGTGGGATACTTTACTGTAGATACAAATACCGGTGAAGGCGGCTTTGTAAAGAAGGAAATCCTGGATGCCATGCCGGCTGTCGAGGAGACGCAATATGTCCGTCATGTGCGCTTTGAGCACCCGATGAGAATTCTGATGGATGGAAAGAAACAGGAGGGAGCCGTCTTGATTCCGAAGGAATGACGGGAAGAGTTGTCTCTGAATAGCCATCAGAAACTTTTTATTTCTAGTTAAAGATGTATTTACAGTAGGATAAAATCTTCGTTCATCGACGTTGAATGTCCGTTCAGCGACGTTGAACCGCCGTTCAACGTCTATGAACGGAGATTTCATCTGATAGTAAAGACAATATTATTTGATATAAACAACAAATAATACTGGGAATGTTTGGAATTTCCATCGAAAAGCCTTACCTTTGTTCCCAGCTAAAATGAATGCCTTATGAATATGTTAACAGAACAACAGACAGAAACAAATCAGACAAGCGACAGGAAATATCTTGTCCCGTTCATTCTCATTACGTCGCTCTTCTTTTTGTGGGGCTTCGCTCGTGCCATTCTGGATGTGCTCAACAAACACTTCCAGAATGCTCTGCACATCAGTATTACTCATTCCGCCCTTATTCAGGTTACTACCTATCTGGGTTATTTCCTGATGGCAATACCTGCTGGCTTTTTTATCAACCGGTATGGTTATCGCCGTGGAGTAGTCTTCGGTCTGCTCCTCTTTGGTATTGGCGCTTTGCTCTTTATCCCAGGTGCTGCGGTGGGCAGTTTCTCAGCATTCCTGCTCTGCCTTTTCATTATCGGGTGCGGTTTGGTGTTCCTGGAAACAGCCGCCAATCCCTATGTTACCGAACTGGGTGCCAAGGAAACAGCTACCAGCCGACTGAACTTATCGCAGTCGTTTAATGGATTGGGTGGCATTTTCGCCACACTTTGCATCGGTCAGTTCCTCTTCAACCAGACCGAAGAGGGCGGCAATGTGGTGGTGCCTTATACCATTCTGGGTATTCTGGTTTTGGTGATAGCTCTGGTTTTCTCACGTGTAGATTTACCGGAAATCAGTCATGTGGCAACAGCAGAAGATGAGGCAGCCGGTTCTAATATCAGCAAACTCTTTTCCCATCACAAGATGTTCGTGTTTGGACTTCTGGCTTTGCTGAGCTATGAAGTGGCAGAGATTTCAATCAATTCCTATTTCATCAATTTCGTTACGGGCATGAAATGGATGGACGACCGCACGGCTTCGGTAGCCCTGACTTGTGCGTTGGCATTCTTTATGGTAGGCAGATTTCTCGGTTCCTGGATTATGCGCCGAATCAAGGCAACAACGATGTTGCTGATCTGCGCTGTGGGGTGTGTTGTCTGTATACTTTTAGTCCTGTCAAATCTGGGTAAGCTATCGCTGGTAGCCCTGCTTTGCAACTATATGTTCGAGGCCATCATGTTCCCTACCATCTTCAGTATCGCCCTCACGGGTTTGGGCAACCTTACCAAGACAGCCTCTTCGCTTCTGATGATGACGCCAATCGGAGGTTGCGGTTTCCTGTTGATGGGACTTATCGCCGACCGTACTCATTTTACGCTTCCTTTCCTGGTACCGCTCGTAGGATTTGTCATCGTTCTGGCTTATGCGGTCCGTGAATATAAACTTGCCAAGAAATAACTGGCGGTTGGGCAGAAAAATGTAAATATAAAGATGTTAAATTGCTAACTGCGTTTAGCAAAAACTTTGTGTTTTGTAGGGTATTGGTGCGGAATTAACTTTTTTAACTCGATTGCAACACGAAAAATCGAATTATCATTTTGCTGTCTCAAAAGAAAAAGGTAAATTTGCACTCGGTAAGGAAAGAGCCTCATAAGTTCTACACCTTATTATATATAAGAAAAAAAAGAATGTTTCATTAAACAATAAATTAAGTAAAATTATGGCAGTAGATTACAAGAAAATCGGTCTTGTGAACACTAAGGAGATGTTCGCAAGAGCTATCAAGGGCGGTTGGGCCGTTCCTGCTTTCAACTTCAACAACTTGGAGCAGCTCCAGGCTATCATCCAGGCTTCTTCTAACTTGAAGTCACCAGTTATCCTCCAGGTATCTAAGGGTGCTCGTAAGTATGCTAACCCTACTTTGCTCCGTTACTTGGCAGAGGGTGCTGTAGAGTATGCTAAGGAGTTGGGTTGCAACCATCCTGAGATCGTTCTCCACCTCGATCACGGTGATAGCTTCGAGACATGTAAGAGCTGTGTAGATTTCGGCTTCTCTTCTGTAATGATCGACGGTTCTGCACTTCCATACGAGGAGAACATTGCATTGACAAAGAAGGTTGTTGACTACGCTCATCAGTTCGGTGTAACTGTAGAGGGTGAGCTCGGTGTCCTCGCTGGTGTTGAGGATGACGTAGTTGCTGAGGAGTCTCACTATACAAAGCCTGAGGAGGTTGTTGATTTCGCTACACGTACAGGTGTTGATTCATTGGCTATCTCTATCGGTACTTCTCACGGTGCTTACAAGTTCAAGCCAGAGCAGTGCACACGTGACCCTAAGACTGGTCACCTCGTTCCTCCTCCATTGGCATTCGATGTATTGGCAGCAGTTGAGGAGCAGCTTCCTGGTTTCCCTATCGTTCTCCACGGTTCTTCTTCAGTTCCTCAGGAGTATGTTGATATCATCAACAAGTTCGGTGGCAAGTTGCCAGATGCAGTTGGTATCCCAGAGGAGCAGTTGACTAAGGCTTCTGAGAGCGCTGTTTGCAAGATCAACATCGACTCTGACTCTCGTCTTGCTTTCACAGCAGGTGTTCGTGAGACATTGGCTGAGCACCCAGAGTACTTCGACCCACGTCAGTACTGCGGTAAGGCTCGTGAGTACATGGTTGACCTCTATAGCCACAAGATCAAGGATGTTCTTCATTCTGACAATAAGTTGGCTAACCTCGACTAATCTTCGAGATTTTACAACACAAGATATGAGCGGGAATCCGAAAGGGTTCCCGCTTTTGTTTTATCTTTTTTTCGCGATTATACTATCTGTTGTTTTCATTTCCCCTTAGCGTTTCCATGAGCTGTTCTGGTGTACAGTCTTTTAATATCACCTTATTCTCTTTATCCAACAGATAAATGGTTGGCATAGCTTTGAGCCCGTAAATCGTGCTCAGGCGATTATCTGCTACGATGCGGAGCAGACTGATGCCGTCTGGTATTGGCTGTTTGTCGAGCCATGCAGATATCTTGTGGCAGTTCTCGCAGTCAGGATCGTAGAAATATAAGATAACCTTCTTTTCCCGGTAATCGCTCAACTGGTGCGTCTTACCGTCTTCCAGCATAAAACTGATGTTGGTAGCCTGTGTGCCAGGCAAGTTCTTTCTTGCCTGTTTCAGTTTAAATCCTATTCTTTCTTTCTCGGTTTCATCGAAGTATGGCGATTTAGCCATGTCTTCCAGAAATAGGGCATATACCCTGTCGTTGCGCATGGGCGACTCAGGGTTCTCATAATAATGCTCGATGAGGCTTTCAAACTTCTCTTTGGATGTCTTCTGCTGGTAAGCTTTGGCTGTAAAGGCTGTAATCCCCTTCTGGGCTATTTCCTGGTCGAAACGTGCCAGAATGTCGATGAAGTTGACAAAGCCCTGTTCTGCCATCTCCTTGTTTGCCAGTTCCTGTGTATCGGAAAAGTTGAAGTTGTCCCAATAGTGCTCACTCAGGTATGCAGCGCGTTGCTCTACGCTGCGCAGATTGTCTGGCAGAGCAGGGTATGGGAAACTGTTCTGAGCCATGGTAGGAGCTAAGGCTCCAACCAGCATGAAGAAACTGAGGAATATGAATCTTACCATCATCTTTATATTGGAATTAATGATATTACTAACGGGTGCAAAATTACAAAATAAAATTGAAAGTGGCAAGGTTTTTTATATAAAAATAGTACGCTGATTTATGCTTAAAATCGTTAAAGTTGCACGATTTTCTGATATTTGAACAAGTTTTTCTGATATAATTTGTAATTTTGCAGCCGAAATCAATAATTCCCTAAAAAATGGCAATTTCCTAGAAAAAGAGCCGTTTGACTTATGAAAGTATAAGTAAGATTTAAGAAAATAACCAAAACGAAATGAAACTGAAGAGTGACATGGTAAACCTGATTGTGAGGGTTGAGCATCATTTATGCCCTCAATATTGTGGTGTGGTAGACCGCCGACGCATTATCGCCTTTCTACTTCTGACGATAAGCGAGCTGATTATCATACCTTATCATATTATGCTCTTTTTGCTGGTGAAAGAACCTTATGGTTTAAGCCTTTGCTGTTTGCATACATTCGTGTTCTGCCTCCTGCAGTTCCTGATTTGGAAACGGAAGATTGCTTTCGTGAAGGGTATCTCTTCTCTTTACTTTCTGATGTTCGCCAAACTGGCTCTTGATAGCGTATTTTGCATCAATTTCGGTTTGGCTAATGATAATTTGAGCGTTGTCAGCAACCTGTTTGTCGTCTTTATCCTGGCTATTACAGCGTTAAGCCAAGCTTTGTATAAGACTTGTACCATCATCACGGCGGGTATGATACCGATGTTGCTGATATACCTGTTCAGCATTCCGCTTATGCCAGTTCTGTTCAGTATGAAGACTATTTTCCTGGGTTTCATGATGCTGGTTTATGTGGCAGTATATAATATGAGTATTGTAACCAAGGGGTTACGCCAGCCGAAACGGATGGCTCGGGTTGAAAACAAGGCGTTGAATATGCTTGCCGATTTGAAGGATAATCAACCGGAAGCAGCAGAAAGCCTGATGAAGCGTCTGACTCCTGATGTCCGGGAGAAGATTATTACCCATGCTTCTGAACATCTGTTTAATGAAGAATTGAATAGAGTGGCGTGGGATCAGGTTTGTGATGGTCTTACGTTCAGCGAAAAGGAAATATGCAAGCTGATTCTCCAGGGGCATACTTTAAAGGAAATTTGTGCAGAACTCAATAAGAGTGAATCAAATATCACCAGCCAGCGTTGCCATATCCGCAAAAAGTTGAATATGGACCGTCGCGATGATTTGAGGAGAACCTTGGAAGTAAGGTTCTATGATGCGCAGAAACAAGTAAAAAAGTCAGAAGCCGAGAACTCCTGACTTTTATGGATATTCTTATTTCTTGCTCATTATTCTTCCAATCTGAGAAATGCTTTCGGAAGATACTGGATAATGTCGCTGGCGATGAGGCTCTCTTTGCCCAGATCTTTAGCTGCAAGATCGCCAGCCAGACCATGAAGATGCATACCCAGTCGACAGGCATCTTCCTGTTTGTATCCTCTTGCCAGAAGACCGGTGATGATACCTGTCAGTACATCACCGCTGCCTGCTGTAGCCATACCGCTGTTGCCCGTACTGCAGAAATCAATCTTTCCGTCGGGGTGGCAGAGTGCAGAATAATGTCCCTTTAATATAATGTATGCCTGGAGGCGTTCTGCCAGTTCGCTTGCCTTCATCAGTCTTTCGGTACAGCTGCTGCTCGCATTGCCGGCAAGCCGGTCGAACTCCTTCGGATGGGGTGTCATGATGATATTCTTTGGCAACTGCTGCATCCACGCCCTGTGGCTGGAAAGAATATTGAGCGCATCGGCATCAATGACGAGCGGACAGGTAGCACGGCGCAGTTGGGCGATGAGGGCGATGGCTGTTGTCTCGTTCTGTCCCAATCCGGGACCTACGCCCAGCGCATCGAACATCTCTGTATCTACCGGTTCGCTGAATATGGTTTCTTCAGCATCCATCTGCAGTACCGCTTCAGGTACCGAAATCTGCATGATTTCATAATTCCGTTTTGGGGTATGGGCTGTTACCTTGCCCGCACCTGTTCTCAGACAAGCCTTGGTGGCTAATACCGAAGCGCCGCTCATGCCGTAACTTCCCGCTATGAGCAGCGCATTACCCATGCTGCCTTTATGGGCAAAGTCGCTGCGCGATTTCAGGAGCGGACGGATGTCGTTCTCTTCGAGTATGCGGCACCGGCACTCCGTATTCTGGATGAATTCCTGGGAAAGTCGGATGTCGAGAACGCGCAGTCTGCCCAGGTACTGCTGGTTATCCGCCATCAGCATCGACAGTTTCTTCTGCTGCAGGGTAAGGGTCAGAGTGGCACGGATGATGTTGGCATGGATATTATAGGAATTGTCCTCGGTCATCAGTCCCGAAGGGATATCGATGCTTACTACCTTGGCAGGACTCTGGTTGATATATTTCACCATCGCAGCGAATCCGCCAGCCAATGGTTTGTTGAGTCCGCTTCCAAAGAGTCCGTCCACCACCAGCGTTTCTGCATTGAGCTTAGGAGGGTCCAGGTTGGTGGTAATCTCAGTAAATTTCACTCTCTTTGCATCCAGCAGACGCTTCTTGTTGGCAAGACAGTCTGCCGACAGTTTGTTCTGCACATTAAATAAGTATGCACTTACATCATATCCATCCTCGCTGAGCATTCTCGCTACCGCAAGCGCATCGCCGCCGTTATTACCCGGACCGGCGAAGACAACTACTGGAGTGCGGTTAGACCATTCCTCTTCTATGGCACGTGTCAGCGCTTTGGCTGCACGTTCCATCAGGTTGAGCGAACTGATAGGTTCGTGCTCAATGGTGTATTTATCCAACTCATGAATCTGAGCGCTTGTGAAAATCTTCATATTATCTGATAATCTTAGTATTATCTGCGCGAACTGTCGTGATAATTTGTCAACTCATGCAGATAAACGGTTATTTTCATGCAAAAGTACAAAAAATAGTTGATGAAAGCACGAAGTTTCATGTTTTTTTCGTAATTTTGCAGAAAATATTATTATAGAACAGACTATGAGCATAGTAAAGATCAAGGATAAGAGCTTCAAGACATCGATTCCTGAAGCTGAGATTCTGAAGAAAGTACAGGTCGTAGCAGACCGTCTGAACAAGGATTATGCAGGCAAGAAACCTGTCTTCCTGGCAGTATTGAACGGCGCATTTATCTTTGCAGCCGACTTGATGCGAATGATTACCGTGCCAAGCGAGATTTCATTCGTGAAGTATGCTTCTTACGAGGGTACCTCCTCTACGGGCAGCATGAAGACCCTGATGGGTTTGAACCAGGATTTGGCAGGCCGCCACGTGGTTATCGTAGAGGACATCGTAGATTCCGGTTTCACCATGGCTCACATGATTGAAGACCTGAAGAAGCTGAACCCAGCCAGCGTTGAGGTTTGTTCGCTCCTCGTGAAACCGGGCAACTTGAAGGTTGATCTTGATATCAACTATGCTGTTATGGAAATCCCTAACGATTTCATCGTGGGATATGGATTGGATTATGACCAAGAAGGCAGAAACCTCCGCGACATCTACACGATTGTAGAAGAATAGGGGGTGAAGCATGTGGGAGAAAATTAGTGATTATTGCTTGGATGTCTCCAAGTACTTCTTGACTGCTGTATTTGTTACTTCGATGATGCAGGATCTCAATGATGTTCGTTGGATGTTGTATGTTATCAGCGGATTAATAGCAATCATATTGTTTATAGCAGGTATTTATATTAGGAAGAATAAAAAAGATAACGATAAAAAGAAGAAATAATGGCAAATTTAAGTTTGATGGCATTTAATTGCCTTTTAGGTATTCCTTTTTTGGGTACATACATTATTTTGGCTATGGTAGGAATCCCTGCTATAGTATTCTTGTTATTTGTTATGACTCCCAAAGGAAAGCAATGGTTTAACAGTATAAATTAAGTTTCTGACCCAAAGTATAACAATAAAAATAGGAGGACATAAAATGGATGCATTATTTTTCTTAGGCGTTGTAACAGTTCTCTTTGGAATTGTTTTTGCAGTTCTTTTGTCTCCAAAGGGGCAGAAGTGGGTTAATAAATATAGTTAAGTTTCTGACACAACATAAATATTTTATATATATATTAAGGTAAAAATGAAAAATATCGTAATTTTCGGCGCTCCAGGTGCAGGTAAAGGCACACAGAGCGACAAGATGATCGAGAAGTATGGTCTCGGTCACATTTCTACAGGTGACGTACTTCGTAACGAAATCAAGAATGGTACAGAACTTGGTAAGACAGCTAAGGGTTATATCGACAATGGTCAGTTGATTCCAGACGAGTTGATGATTGACATCCTCGCAAGTGTATACGATAGCTTCGGTAAGGATCACGCTGGTGTAATCTTCGACGGTTTCCCACGTACCACTCCACAGGCTGAGGCTCTGAAGAAGATGCTTTCTGAGCGTGGTCATAAGATTGCTGCGATGATTGAGTTGGCAGTTCCTGAGGATGAGTTGATGGCTCGCCTGATTAACCGCGGTAAGGAAAGTGGCCGTTCTGATGATAACGAGGAGACTATCAAGAAGCGTCTCAATGTTTATCATACACAGACTGCTCCGCTCATCGACTGGTATGAGAAGGAAGGCATTCATCACCACATCGAGGGTCTCGGTACTGTAGATGAGATCTTCGCTCGTGTTTGCAATGTAATCGACAACTTGTAATCAAGATAAAGAATCTTCCCCGCTATGGTGGGGAAGATTTATTCATTAAATAAAAAGAAAAGAATAAATGGCTGAATCCAATTTCGTAGACTACGTAAAGATACAATGCCGCTCTGGTAAGGGTGGCAAGGGCTCCATGCACCTGCGCCACGTAAAGTACCAGCCTAACGGCGGTCCTGACGGTGGCGACGGCGGACGTGGAGGAAGCATCTATCTCCGCGGCAACCATAACTACTGGACGTTGCTGCACCTCAAGTATCAGCGCCACTTCTTTGCCGAGCATGGTGGAAATGGTGGCCGTGATAAGTGTCATGGAACCGATGGCAAGGATATTTATATCGATGTGCCTTGCGGTACCGTGGTATATAATGCCGAAACAGGCAAGTTTGTATGCGATGTGGCTTATGACGGGCAGGAAGTTCTGCTCCTCAAGGGCGGTCGTGGCGGATTGGGCAACTTCCAGTTCCGTACCTCTACCAACCAGGCTCCTCGCTATGCACAGCCGGGCGAACCTATGCAGGAGATGACCATCATCATGGAGCTCAAGCTCCTTGCCGATGTAGGTCTGGTAGGTTTCCCTAATGCCGGTAAGTCAACTTTGCTGAGTGCCGTATCAAGTGCCCGTCCTAAGATTGCAAACTATCCGTTTACTACGCTCGAACCATCGCTGGGTATCGTAGATTATCGCGATCACCAGAGTTTTGTCATGGCTGATATTCCTGGCATCATCGAGGGTGCGAGCGAAGGAAAGGGACTGGGTTTGCGATTCCTCCGTCATATTGAGCGCAACTCTCTGCTGCTCTTCATGGTTCCGGGCGATACTGACGACATCAAGAAAGAATATGAAGTATTGCTGGGCGAATTGGAGAACTTTAATCCTGAGATGCTTGACAAGCATCGCGTGCTGGCCATTACCAAATGTGATCTGCTCGACGAAGAGCTGATTGAAATGCTCAAGGAAACCTTGCCTACCGATCTTCCGGTGGTCTTCATCTCGTCTGTTACCGGACAGGGTATCCAGGAACTGAAGGATGTGCTCTGGAAGGAACTCAATTCTGAGAGCAACAAGCTTCAGGAGATTACTGCCGAAGATACGCTTGTTCACCGTGACAAGGATATGTCTCGCTTCCAGCAGGAACTGGCTGCAGAGGGCGAGGATGTAGTAGAATATATTGATGAGGATGAAATCGAGGATGTTGACGACCTCGATGATTTCGAATACGAGTAAATGTTATGATAAAAGAATATCAGGTAGCCGCTGGTGTCATGGCTTTCTCTACTACCCGCAGGGGAGGAGTAAGCCAGGGCAACTATGGCGAATTCAATATCAACGAATATTGCGGCGATTTTGCCGAGCATGTTGCAGAGAACCGCAAGCGTCTGGCTGCTGAGCTCGGTATCACTACCGACCATATCATCATGCCCCATCAGGTGCATGGAGTAGAGGTGCGCAATATTGCCGGTGAGTTTCTCACCATGCCTGAGAATATCCGCAAGATGGTGCTCGAAGGTGTAGATGCCGTGATGACTGACCAGAAAGGTGTATGTATCGGTGTTTCTACTGCCGATTGCATCCCTGTGCTTCTTTATGATGAGGAGCATCATGCTGTGGCTGCCATCCATGCCGGCTGGCGTGGTACGCTGGCTCGCATCGTGCATAAAACCATTCAGGAGATGGCGTTTACCTATCATACCGACCCGAAGAAGTTGAAGGCGGTGATAGGTCCGGGCATTTCGCTCGACCATTTCGAGGTGGGCGATGAGGTTTACGAGGCGTTCGAGCAGGCAGCTTTCCCTATGGAAGAGATTGCCGAGCAGCGTCCTAATGCCGCCTTCTCGGTTGATCCTGCTGAGCGTGAGCGCCTGGCTGCTGAGGGTAATATCGTGCAGCCGCTGAAATGGCATCTCAATCTTCCGCTCTGCAACAGACAGATTCTTCTGCATTGTGGTGTGGCCGAAGAGAATATCCAGGATTGTGGCATCTGTACCTTTGCCCATAGCGATGAGTACTTCTCTGCCAGAAAGCTGGGTATCGAGAGTGGCAGAATCTATACAGGCATCTTGTTGAAGTAAAAGCCTGGTAGCAGGTAAGTATCAGATAGTTTTCAAGATAACATCCATTTTTCCTTTTCTGTAAGAACGGAGAGGGAGAAATGGATGTTTTTCAGTTAATAGTTTATAGAATATTTTGAAAATCGGAAAGAAAAAGTAAATAATGAAAAGAATGAAAAAAGGATTGCGGCTATTGGCTGTGGCAGGACTCATGGTGTTCTCGCTGAGCAGTTTTATGCCCGCTAAAAATGTATTCACGGCAGCCGAACAGCAGCAGGTGAGTATTGCAACACCCGGTCTCTTTGCCCAGAGTCAGGCATTTAATGTAGACTTTGAGATATTCCGTGCTAAGGAATATTCCTTCCCGCTTCCTGTGGGCAAAGCAACCCTTCTGAACAATAATGTGTTGCGTATCTCTACCTCTAAAGGCGATGCTGTCAAGGCGATGCTCGAAGGTTATGTGCGACTTTCCAGAAAGTCGGAATCAATGGGTAATGTCATCGTGGTGCGCCACGATTGCGGTCTGGAAACCGTTTATGCCAACAATGCCGAGAACCTGGTAAAGGTAGGACAGCATGTGGATGCCGGACAGACGATTGCCATTGTAGGCTCTAAGGAGGGTGAAACTTATTGTGACTTCTCTATCATGGTGAATGGCGGTAGGTTGAATCCGGAAACTTTCGTAGAGTTGAAATCGCATAAGTTGCGCCGCCAGACCGTGCAGTTCCGCAAGCATGGTGCCCGTGTCATCGCCTCGGTTATCGGTGGCAAGGATTCTTCTGTAGGAAGAAATGCTGAGGCTGACAAGGAGGCATCTGGCAAGAAAAAGGGTGGAATAGGCGATGGAATGACGCTCGACCCTGATGAGGTTCATGATCCGTTTACCATTACCAATACTTTCGAGCTTGATTTGGAGAAGATAGAAAAGACAGCCTGGGCTTATCCTTTGCCTGGTGCCAAGGTAATCAGTCCTTATGGTGGCAAGCGCCGCCATTCGGGGGTTGATCTCAAGACGTGCCCGAATGATGAGATTGTGGCTGCCTTTGACGGTACGGTCGTTGCATCAGGACCTTTCTATGGTTACGGCAACTGCATCCGTATCAAGCATGCTTATGGTTTCGAGACGCTCTACAGCCATCAGAGCAGAAACAAGGTGAAGAAGGGCGATAAGGTAAAGGCTGGTCAGGTAATCGGTTTGACGGGCCGTACCGGTAGGGCTACCACAGAGCACCTCCATTTCGAGGTTAGCTTTGGCGGTAGACGACTGGACCCAGCCATCATTTATGACCACGGCAAGCATCAATTGAAGCCTGTAACCCTTCATCTAACGAAGGGCAGAGGCGTAAAGAGTGTAAAGAACCGATAGCCGTTTTACTCTTCACTCTTCACCTTTCGGCCGGAAACCCTAGTGTTTATCGGCATTTCGAGGGGTGAAGAGTCAGGAGAAACTCTTCACCCGTCGAAACCCCGATAAACACAGGGGTTCCCGAAGAAAAGGTGAAGAGTGAAGAGTTTTTCGATGTCCGTTACTTCTACCGCTTTTCCTTTGGATTTTGGTGACTGTTTAAGAGGAACAGCCCACTAGCAATACGCTTGCTAGTGGGCTGTCTCACTTATACCAGTATCCTGTCTTTCGCTTGCTAGTACTCTATTCATGGCTCCCGCTATCAGAAAACAGTTCGCCCGTGCGCTGTTATCAGACAGCACACGGGCGAAACATGTATTTATGATAGAGAAGTATTATTTCTTCTTCTGGGATTTACGATTGGCTCTCTGCTGGCGATACTTTGCCTTCTGACGGGCAGAGCCACTACCGTGAGCACCCGTTATGTACTTTTTCTTCTTGGCTTTGGTCTTCACCTTGTCGTCGTCATCCTTCTTAGGACCACCGCCGCCTTTGAAGACCATACCGCCCATGATAATATCGTCAATGTCGCTCATATACCTTAATTATATAATAAATTAGTGATGGAAGAGGCGAACGTGAGTAAACGCCATAGCGATGCCGTACTTGTCGCAGGTATCAATAACATGATCGTCACGGATACTACCGCCTGCTTCTGCTATGTATTCAACACCACTCTTATGAGCACGCTCAATATTGTCGCCGAATGGGAAGAAAGCATCACTACCTACAGATACACCCTTGTTCTGTGCAATCCAAGCCTTCTTCTCCTCGCGGGTCAATGGCTCTGGCTTCTCAGTAAAGAACTGCTCCCAAACGCCGTCCTGCAATACATCCTCCCACTCATCAGATATGTAGACATTGATGGTATTGTCGCGGTCGGCACGACGGATCTTCTCCTTGAAAGGCAGGTTCATCACCTTAGGACACTGGCGCAACCACCACTCATCAGCCTTAGAACCAGCCAGACGGGTACAGTGGATACGGCTCTGCTGACCGGCACCGATACCGATAGCCTGACCATCCTTTACGTAGCATACAGAGTTACTCTGAGTATACTTCAGGGTGATGAGCGAGATAATCAAATCGCGCTTAGCCTCAGGAGTGAAAGTCTTGTTCTTGGTAGGAACATCCTCGAAGAGAGCAGGATCATCAAGCTTCACCTCGTTGCGTCCCTGTTCGAATGTAACACCGAACACCTGCTTGTGCTCGATAGGAGCTGGCACATAGTCAGGATCAATCTTGATAACGCAGTAGGTACCCTTTCGCTTTTCCTTCAGAACCTCGATAGCCTCAGGAGTGTAGCCTGGAGCAATGACACCATCGCTCACCTCACGCTTGATGAGGAGGGCTGTAGCCTCGTCGCATACATCGCTCAGCGCAACAAAGTCGCCATAAGAGCACATGCGGTCAGCGCCACGGGCACGAGCATAGGCACAAGCCAATGGAGAAAGCTCAAACTTGACATCATCAACGAAGTAAATCTTCTTCAATGTGTCGCTCAGAGGCAAGCCGATAGCTGCACCGGCAGGAGAAACGTGTTTGAAACTAGCGGCAGCAGGCATTCCTGTAGCAGCCTTGAGCTCCTTGACCAATTGCCAGGAATTGAAGGCATCCAGGAAGTTTATGTAGCCAGGACGGCCGTTGATCACTTCGATAGGAAGCTCCCTTCCGTCATCCATATAGATGCGAGAAGGTTTCTGATTTGGATTACATCCGTACTTAAGTGCTAATTCTTTCATCTTCTAAGAAATGTATTTTGGAATTTGGCGCAAAGTTACAAAAAATGATTGAGATATTGGACTTCTGTTTCGTAAAAAGCCCTAAAAAACAGCATTTTTATGATATAAAGCATTTTTTTTACCCCAAAACATAAAAAAGTCGGGAAAAATGTACTCAGTTTCATTCTTTTTCAGTACTTTTGCTCCCAGTTAGTAAATATGAGAGGATTGTTATGAAACAGGATTTGAAAGTCCTTGCTGAACACATAGAAAAGAAGGTTGGCAAGGCTCATGTTTTCCACAAAATGTGGGATATTTTGAAAGGGAAGGAGAAGCCTTCCCGCCAGACTTTGGACAAGCTGGCGCTGCTTGCCGGATTCCAGAGTTGGGATGATTTCCAAGGTGCTTTGCACGGAACGGAGGATGGGCTCGTGAATTATGATGCGGGCGAAAAATAAAAGAATAGAACATGGTTGGTTTAGCTGTCAACCATGATTTGTTTGAAGTTTTTTGTTAAAATTGTAGATATAAAAAAGGGAACCCGGTCGTGAGACTGGATTCCCTTTATTTTTTTCTGATTAGGTCTCCTAAGAAAAATTATTCTGCACCCTTAGCTACAGTCTTCTTCTCAGCGATACGAGCCTTCTTACCAGTAAGCTTACGCAAGTAATACAACTTAGCGCGACGAACCTTACCATGCTTGTTCACCTCGATAGAATCGATAGCTGGTGACTCGATAGGGAAGATACGCTCAACACCTACAGTACCAGACATCTTGCGAACTGTAAAACGCTTCTTGTCACCATGACCAGAGATCTTGATAACAACACCACGATAGAGCTGGATACGCTCCTTAGTACCCTCGACGATTTTGTAAGCGACTGTGATAGTATCACCTGCCTTGAACTCAGGGAACTTCTTGCCGGTTGCAAATGCTTCTTCAGCAACTTTAATCAAATCCATTTTTTGTATAAAATTAAAAATTGTTTGTCGTTCCAACGCAACATGGACTTGGACAACACTTCTGCCCAGACAACAGCGGTTACGCCGAAAAGCGGGTGCAAAGTTACTACTTTTTCTTGTATCTCGCAAATTTTCAGTCACTTTCTTCACTTTTTCCCTTTGTTTTTTTGTTTTCTTTACTTCTGCAATGGAATTTTCTCGCCGATTTTGCCGATTTCGTAGATTTATTTTGTATCTTTGCGCTCTAAAAGTATTTAGTGTATTAAGTATGAAGAAAAAAAATAGTATCAAGATTTACCTTGCTTCGGCAGTCATGCTGCTGGTGGCAAGTCCGGCTTTCGCCCAGAAATTCAAGGTGGCGAAGGTGGAGAGAACCCGAATATTGGTTGATCAGAAATGGGATGCACAGCCTGATGCTGAGGCTGCCAGGTTTATTGCTCCTTATAAGAGTAAGGTAGACAGTATCATGGGCCCTGTTGTAGGTCATATTGCTCATGATATGACCCGCCACCGTCCGGAGAGCGAACTCAGTAACTTGCTCTGTGACATCCTGGTATGGGGTGGCAAGCAGTTTGAAGAACAGCCTCTTTTCGCTGTTTACAATATGGGTGGCATCCGTTCTAATCTTGCCAAGGGTAAGGTTACTGTAGGCGATGTAAACGATATGGCTCCTTTCGAGAACAAGATCTGTTTCCTGACCCTGAAGGGCGATAAGGTTCTGGAGCTTTTCCAACAGATAGCTCATCGTGGCGGCGAAGGCTTGAGCCATGCTGTAAGAATGGTTATCACCAAGGATGGCAAACTGAAGAGCGTTACGCTGAATGGTGAACCAGTTGATCCAGAGAAGAGTTATCGCGTAGCAACCCTCGATTATCTTGCCGAAGGTAATGACCAACTCGTAGCCTTCAAGAGCGGAACCGATGTTTTTGCTCCTAAGCAGAAAGAGAACAATGTGCGTTACATCATCATGAATTATTTCCGCGAGATGAAGGCACAGGGCAAGGTGGTGGAATCTAAGATTGAAGGCCGCTGCGTGGTAGAATAGTTAATAGTTTATAGTTGATAATTCTGATGAAACATACATTATTATATATAGGTCTGGCTCTGGCATCCTTCATGATGCAGCCGGCAGCCGTTCAGGCTAAAGCTAAGAAAGAGGCAAAGGTGGTAAAGCAGCTCGTAGTGCTCCATACCAACGATACGCATTCATGCGTGATGCCAATCAATCCGAATCTCGCAGATACGGCAACAGCAAATCGTGGCGGTTTCCTCCGTAGGGTGGCGATGATCAAGCAGGAGCGTAAGGCGAATCCCGACTTGCTGCTCTTTGACAGTGGCGATTTCTCACAGGGTTCACCTTATTACTCTCTCTTCAAGGGAGATGTGGAAGTAGGACTGATGAACGAGATGAAATATGATGCTGCTACCATCGGAAACCATGAGTTCGATTTCGGAATCGACAACATGGTGCGCATCTTCAAGATGGCGAAGTTTCCTATTGTCTGCTCCAACTATGATTTCACCGGTACCGAACTGGCAAATGTCGTAAAGCCTTATACCATTATCAGGCGCAAGGGACTGAAGATTGGCGTTTTCGGCTTGTGTCCGGAACTTGCCGGTCTGGTAACTGAAGCCAACTATGGCTGCATCAAGTATCTCGATCCTATCGCCAAGGCAAAGGAAATGACAGAGATATTGAAGAAGAAAGAGAAGTGTGATGTCATCATCTGTATCTCCCACCTAGGCTGGAAGATAGATGGCATCGACGATTCAGAAGTAGCTCCTGCTACCCGCAACATCGACCTGATACTGGGCGGGCATAGCCATACCTACTTCAAGCAGTTGGAGTATCTGAATAATCTTGATGGCAAACCGGTGCCAATCGACCAGAACGGCAAGAGCGCCATCTGGGTAGGAAAAATGACATTGGATATTGTGAAGAATAAATAAAAGAAGAAGGTTGATACCAGGCAAAACGCGAGGTATCAACCTTTTCTTGAATTATCTATTCCTAAAACGTTGTTCTTTTCTCAAATCCTTATTCCTTGTTGGAAGAAGCATAGAGACCGATGCAGGCACCGAGGAAACCGCCGCTCTTCTGGGTACTCAGGTTAGAGGCATCTACACCCTTGGCAAGCAGCTGCCAGCTGCCGCCTTCTTCGGCATAATAGAAATCATAATATCTGTCATGACCTTCTACCTTCAGCTTCAGCTTGCCTCCCTTGATAGGAGCAGAGGCGATAGTTACGTTGTTCTTCTCGGCACGGGTCAGGGTAATCATCAGCTTGCCATTCTTCATGGTCTTACCCAATACGAAGTTGTGGTCTTCCTTCTGGAGAAGTGCCAAGCCTGCGATATCCTTGTCGTTGCGAGGAGTGAAGTTGATTTCAGTCTCAGCTGTGAATGTTCCGTGCTGCTGACGTGCCCAGATGGCAGACATCGGCTCACGCTTGTAGATATTGCCTGGCAGGAGATTGAACTTCAGTTTGCCGTTTTCTACCTTGTAGCAATCTGTAAAGTCGCGGAGGAACATCCAGCGTGGATTCAACTCCTTCAGACCCGCCTTATTGTTATCAACTTCGAAGTTATCCACATAAGAGAAGTTGCCTGAGAACTCATTCTTTGCGGCAGGCTTCAAACCAGCCTTCTCTCCAACGGTAGAGATAGGAGTATTCTTGGCAAGAATCTCTGGCCATCCATTCTTCCAGGTTACCGGCAGGAGATAAGTATCGCGACCTGTGTTGTACATATCCTCTTCATAAGGGCGGCAAGCCAGGAATACAGCCCACCAGTTACCCTTGCCATCTTCTACGATGTCGGCATGACCGGCACTGGATACTGGGTCCTTGCGGTTAGGGTCGAGACCGGTACGCTGGGTAAGGATAGGATTGTTAGGGCATTCCTCCCATGGTCCCATCGGATTCTTGGCACGCAGGATAACCTCGCTGTGCCATCCGCCTGTACCACCTTCTGCACACATCAGATAATAGAACTTTCCTTTCTTGAAGAGGTGAGGACCCTCAATCCAGATAGGACGTGCCTCAACATGGGTTCCGCCACGCAGAATCTCCTTGAAGTCGCCCTTGATGCTGTCGCCCTTCACGTCGAATTCGAAGCAGCGGATAGAGCGTTGACCTTCGTAATCGGCACCGCCAACTACCGGACCGTTGTGAACGATGTAGCCCTTGCCGTTGTCATCGAAGAAGAAGCTAGGGTCGATGCCGTCAATCTTCTTCAGATAGATAGGCTCGCTCCAGCCTTTGGAAGGATCTTTTGATTTTACAAAGAAGTTGCCGGCTCCCACATTGGTGGTAATCATATAGAAAGTCTTGTTCTTTTTGTTATAACTGATGGCTGGTGCAAAGATACCACCTGAAACGTGCTGGCCCTTCAATGGAACCTGTGATTGGCGGGTGAGCACATGACCGGCTGGCTGCCAGTTAACCAGGTCTTTACTGGTTGAGAGAGGTACACCTGGGAAGAAGGTAAACGAAGAGTTTACCAGATAGTAGGTGTCGCCTACGCGACAGAGTGATGGGTCTGGATAGAAACCAGCCAGTACCGGGTTGTAATACTGGTGAGTCTTGTCGATTTCAACATTGAAGCGAGCGTCATTTCCCGCATACTTGAAATAGTCAAACTCAGCTGTCTGCGCCTGTGCAGCGGCTGCAAGCGTCAGGGAAAGCGATAAGATTGCAATTTTCTTCATTTTATTATTGGGTTTAAAATTACAGAATGAGTATCTGAACTCATGGCTGAAACATGTATTCAGAATTCTGCTGCAAAGTTACCGCTTTCCTTTTAAATATACCCCCACAGAATGTTACCAACACTTTGCGAGGCGTATCATAAACATCTCTATTTGTAACAAATACTTTATTTTGGGAAACATCTGGCCTTTTCTGCAGTGAAAAGGCTAGATTTTCCGGTGTGCCTGCATATAATCGCGAGGCGAAGAGCCATAAAAGTTCTTGAACATGGTGCTGAAGCTGGCTGGGTTGGAGAAACCACAGGCATACATGATGTCTGTTATCGTCTTGTTAGAGTGACTCAGCAACTTTTCGGCATATTGCAGACGCGTATTGCGGATGAAGGCATGTGGTGTCTGGTTGGTCAGTTCCTTCATTCGGCGGTGCAGATGCACACGGCTCAGTCCTACTTCGCGGGCAATCATATCCACACTCAGGTCCTCATTATCCATGTTATCATTGATTACCTTCATCACCTGTTCCATCAGCTGGTCTTTTGGCGACAGGTCTTTTTCTATCGCGAGTTGCCTGTCGCTCTGGCTCTCGTTGCCCATAAACTTGTTTTTCAAAGTACGGCGCACGTTGAGCAGGTTGATGATGGTGCGGCGCAGAATGTCCATATTGAACGGCTTCACCAAATAGGCATCGGCACCCGACTGCAAACCGGTCAGCTGGTCTTCCTCTCTGCTCATCGCTGTGAGCAGAATCACCGGAATGTGGTTGGTGTTCACATTGTTCTTGATCTTGGTACAGAGCGTGTTTCCGTCCATTTCTGGCATCATGATGTCTGAGATAACGAGGTTTGGCTTCTGCTTGATAATCTCCGGCAGCGCCTCCTTTCCGTTGCAGAAGGTAAGGATATTGTAGGTTTCCTGTAGTTGGGTCTTCAGAAAATTACGTATAGCCTCATCGTCTTCTACCACAGCGATGGTGCTCTTTACCTTGCTCTTGAAATCTTCTTCGGCGTCATTGGCTGTATCGGCAGCATTCTCTTCGTTTCCTTCCTCCATGTTTTCTTCCAGTTCCTTGATGTCTTCAGCAGTCTGTGGCTCCGGTGCATCTATCATTTCTTCCGGTTTCAGATGCTCGTTGCCCAGAGGCAGAGTGATGAGGAACTGGCTTCCTTCCTTCCAGTCGGCTTCATCAAGTGTCTTGTTGTTGGCGGCTGTAATGGTTCCGTAGTGCAGTTCCACGAGCGAGCGGGTCAGGTCGAGACCGATTCCCGTACCTACATTCCGGTCATTAGAAGTGGTGGTACTCTGATAGAAGCGCTGGAAGATTGTTTCGAGTTTTTCCTCTTGAATGCCCTTGCCGCTGTCCTTGATGGCGATGCGGACATGATGAGGCGAGTGGGAGAGGGTGATACGGATTCTGCCGCCTGCAGGTGTAAACTTGAAGGCGTTTGACAGGACATTCATCAATACCTTGTCAAAGTTGTCGCGGTCTATCCATACCGGGAGTGTTTCATCTTCGTGCTCAAAGGTGAATTGGATGCTCTTGGCCACCGCTTGCTGGCAGAAGAGTTTGTATTCATCGCCAATGAATGCAACCATATCGGTTTTGCTCATGTGCATCACCATCTGTCCCTTGTCAATCTTTCTCAGGTCCATCATCTGGTTAATCAGGTGCAGGATTCGTTCCGAGTTCTTGCGCATCATATCGTAGATGCCCTGTCGGTGAGCGTCTTTGTCTTCCTTAATCAGCGTGAACAGCGGAGTGAGGATAAGAGTCAATGGGGTACGGATTTCGTGGCTGATGTTCATGAAGAACTTCAGTTTTGCTTCGCCCATCTCTTCCGCATGGATATGCTGCTGCAATATGAGCTGGTCTTCCATCTTGCGTTTGCGGTGCTTGATATAGAGCAGACAGAGCCCCAGGAAGGCAAGCAGATAGCAGATTCTTGCCCAGATGCTGGCGTACCAGGCTGGGTGAACGATGATGGAAAACTCCTTGACAGGGGTTTCGTATCCGTTGCAGATGGCCTTGACACGGAACTTATAGGTGCCTGCTGGCATGTGTGAGAATGACAGCTCGTTCATGCCAGACTGTATGGTTCGCCAATCCTCACCATTGATGCTGTAGGCGTAACTGATCTGCTCTACATTATTATATGTAAGAGTAGACAGTTGGATGGTGAAGGTGTTGTCTTCATGAGATAAGGAGAACTTGTCGCTGTTATATACCCCTTTATCTGTAATGGTGTAGATGCCCGATTCCATATCCCGGTATACAGGTTTGTTGTCCACAAGAAGTCCTGATATGGTAACTTTTGCCTGCCAAGGATGCTGTTTCACCTTGTCCGTATCAAACCAGTTGATACCGCCTGTTCCACCCATCACCAGCATCTTTCCTCCCCAGAGTGTGCAGGCTGCTGCATCGCTGAACTCATTGCTCTGTAATCCATTGTCCGAGAAGTACTTGTTGATAGTTCCTTTTTCTGTATTTACCTGATTTAAACCACAGGAAGTTCCTATCCAGATTCTGCCCTTGTAATCTTCTATGATGCTGGCTACGCTGTTGTCTGAAAGTCCAAGTTCTGTGTTATAAATCTTCGGATGAGCATATCCCTTCTTCGGATCATAGCAGATTGCGCCGTCTTCAGTGCCAAACCATACGCGATTCTTGCTGTCAGAATAAACGCAATGTGAGAAACAGCCCTTGTTCAGACAGTTGACGCCACCGAAAGTGGAAGTCCAGCTATTCTTCTGCTGGTCATAGCAAGCCAGACCTACAGAAGTGGCAACGAAAATCCGCTTACCATCTTTGGAGATGCTGAGTTTCACGAGGTAATCGTTAGGAATACTATTCTTTTTCAGGTTGTTGTCGGCACCATATAGTGCTTTCCATTGCTTGATGCTTCCATCTGGAGAAAGGCGGAAAAGTCCTTCGCCCATGGTGGCAAACCAGACATTTCCCTGTGGGTCTTCCTGGATATCAAAGATGCCCGCCTGGTTTCCAATGCCTAGGCTGAATGGATGGAAAGCCCCCCCCGCATCTATCAATCCGATGCCGTCAGTATAGGTTCCTACCCATGTTCTGCCTTTCTTGTCTTTGCAGAGTGCCAGTACCGTGGTGTTGCTTAATAAATGGCTGTTGATGCTACCGGTTTTTATGTCAAAGAGGTAAAGACCATCCTTGTCGGTGCCCACCCAGACTTGATTGCCCTGGTTGGCACACAGACTTGTGATGCTGTTTTCGCCTATCACATTGCGGTTGCCCAAACGGTAGCCCATATAGTTGAAATCGCATTGAGCCTGCGACTGCATGAATACGCCCTTCTGGAGCATACTCACCCAGATGTTTCCCGTAAAATCTTCTATAATGCTGGTAATCTTGCACTTGGCAAGATTTACTTCACGGCTGAACAGAGGATTATTTTGCAAGAATCCTGTTACAGGATTATACACGAAGATACCCATGCCATCGCAACCGATAAACAAGCGCTGGTCGCGGCTGATATAGATGTTGTCAATAGGAAGATTGCCTATGCCGGCTATCTTGGTGAAGATGGTTGAACCTGCCTTGAGAAGGTAAATACCATCATTCTTGGTAGCAAGATAAATGTTGCCCTTGTTGTCTTGCCTGATATCTTTTGCTTCCAGCGTTTCTGCTCCAGGAATCTGTTTGGTCAGTTTCCCTTTCTTGTCGGCACGGTATAGTTTGCCGTTCTCCAAGATAATCCAAAGTCTATCCTGTTTATCTTCCAGAATCTTATGTATGAATTTCAGGTTCTCCACTTCGCCCTTCATAGCATAGCATACTTCTGCATTTTCTTTCTTGAGCATAATTCCATATCCCGATGTAACTACGGCAATATCGTTGTTTTTCAGACGATAAACCTGGGTTACATAGGTGCTGAAAGGCTGGTTCTTGGAGTCGAGCAGCGGAATATTGGCAAAACTCTTTCCATTATATAAAAGGAGAGAGTTGTTTGTACCCAACAGAATATGCCCCTGGATATCTTGTGTAATACAGTTGATGTAATTGCTGCTCAGTCCTCTGTGGTCTTCCTTGGTTTTTCTGATGGTCGTAAAGTTATAGCCATCATAGATATTCAAGCCGTTACGGGTGGCAATCCAAATGAAACCATTTGAATCCTGGAACACCTGAGTGGCAAGGTTGCTCGAAAGCTGGTTGTCTGAATTGAAAAGTTTTCCTCGCTGCGCCATCATGTTCTGCGCAGTGAGACAGAAGATAAACATCAGTAAAAGACCGATGTATCTCATTGTTCTGAGGTTTGATTTCATGGAAATCATCATGATTCTTGGTTTCATTGTCTTTTGGCTTTTTTATATTCGTTTGCAAAAATACGAAATAAATGGGAGAATAAAGCATGGTAAAGTATGTTTTTTATAAGTTTATGCTAAAAAGATGTTAAAATGTTACATAGGGTAAAGATAATGTTACATGTGGTACAAGGGAAAAACTATTGGTTACTTATTATAAAGTATATATCCTAGATTAGGAGTATCTTTGCATCGGTTTTTAAAGAAGTATATTTCAGAACATTTAGGTTAGTTAGGTTTATACATAATAGGTTTGTAGATAGGTTTAGAATTTCTAAAAGATTTTGATATTATGGTTTTTATATAGAATCATGATTAATTGGTTTTCGGGAATGGTGCGTAGTGATTACGCGCCATTCTATTTTAAAAGACCAGCATCCTTTTCTGTAAACTGGAACCTGGCAATCCTTCATGAAAAAATAAAGTGACTGACAAATAATGATAAATCTAAAAATAATTATAACAATGAACAGAAAGAAAATGTTACTATCACTCGCTATGGCTATGCTGTCAATGGCGGGACTGGCTGCCGATAATCTGCCGGCACTTCGTGTGCAGGGTAAGAATCTGGTGGATGCCAATGGTAAAACTGTGGTTCTTCATGGTGTGATGGATACGCCTAACCGTTATTTCAATGGTAACCGTTGGGGTACGGGTGGCTATGAAGTAGGTGATGAGACTCCTTGCTTGAATTATTTCGAGAAGATGTTCACAGCTATCACCGACAAGAGCCAAGGTGCTTATTGTACGGTTTTCCGTCTTCACATGGATCCTTGTTGGACTAACTATAATGCGCCAGCAGGAACCCAAGAAAACAACATCCAGTATTTTAGTGAGAAACGCTATAAGAATTTCTTGAGCAGACTCTATGTCAAATTAGTACAGAAAGCCTTGGCTCATGGTCTCTATGTCATTGTTCGCCCTCCTGGCGTTTGTCCCCAGAATATCAAGGTGGGGGATGAGTATCAGACTTATCTGAAAAATGTGTGGAAAATCTTCGCTTCCAATTCAATCATTCAGAAATATGCAGGACAGGTGAGCATCGAACTAGCCAATGAGCCAGTGCATGTGCAGCTTGCCGATGGTACCAACTCCGACAAAGCCCTCCATGATTTCTTCCAGCCGGTAGTAGATGAGATCCGAAGCACAGGCTTCAAGGGTATCATCTGGGTGCCAGGTTCGGGTTATCAGAGCCAATATACGGGTTATGCCAAGTATCCTATCACCGATAGTGAGAACAACTTCTCTTATTCCGTGCATGTCTATTCCAGCTGGTATGGCAACATGACAGATAAGAACTGTGATCACAATACCTTTATCAAGAACTTCCAGGCGCAGGTGCCTATGGTAACAAGCAAGCCTATCATGGTAACGGAGATAGATTGGAGTCCTAATGATCCTGATAGAGCTAACGAAGGACACTACAATGAGTGGAACCAATGGGTGGCTCCGAATTTCGGCACTTGGGCAACTGGTTCTACCTCGAAGTGGGGTATGGCATGGAAGGCAGTGCATGACCATTTTGGCAATATCGGCATGACCATCACTCATCCACAAGAGTATTACGACATTGATGAGTATCTGAAGACGGGAAAGGTACAGCCTGGTTTGCAAAATGCCAAGAAACATGATCTCTTTGAGGAGTGCTGCTCCTATGCTTGCTTCAACTGGTACAAGGAATGGTATTTGAAACAAAATACAACAGGAATTAAACAATTAGAAACCCAGGCAGACGTGGTTTCCACCTTATATTATAATATAGAAGGAAAAGAGGTGGAAAAGCCAACTGCTGGTGTTTATATAATAAAACAACTGTTAAGTAATGGAAAAATACGTTCTCGCAAGGTTTTTCTAAAATGATAAACTTTCTGTTACACCACGCAAAGTGAGTTTCGAAAGAAATCCATACCTTTGCCGCCGTGAATAAACAATTTTAGTGCACGCCTAAATTTTTAAAGCATAAATCAAAAATGAATAGAACATGATTGAACAAGTGTTAACAATGAAACGGACAGCAGCCTTATGCTTGATGGGGGCTTTCTGCAGCTTGAATGTTCAAGCCCAGAAAATCCATGTCAAGGGTAATCTTGTTGACGGTACAGGTGAACCTCTGATAGGTGCCACTGTAAAAGTAAAAGGTAATGCCAGCGTCGGTACGGTCACCGACTTTGACGGTAACTTCAGCATCGATGTGCCTTCTGAAAACTCTTCTCTCGTATTTACCTACGTAGGTATGAAGACCAAGGAAGTGAAAATCGGTAAGAAGAGAGAGTTCAAACTCTCATTGGAAGATGACAACGCTATCGGCGAAGTCGTAGTCGTAGGTTATGGTCAGCAGAAGAAGGCATCTGTCGTGGGTTCTATTGCACAGACCACAGGTGAGGTGCTGGAACGTGCTGCCGGTGTCAGCGACATTGGTGCTGCCTTGACGGGTAACCTTCCTGGTGTGGTAACTGTTCAGGGCAATGGTATGCCTGGTGAGGAGGAGCCACAGATCATCATTCGTGGTGCTAGTTCTTGGAACAACAGTGACCCTCTCGTCCTAGTCGATGGTATCGAGCGTCCTATGAGTAGTGTAGACATTGGTTCTGTAGAGAGCATCTCCGTATTGAAGGATGCATCTGCCACTGCCGTTTATGGTGTGAAGGGTGCCAATGGTGTCATCTTGATTACTACCAAGCGTGGTAAGGAAGGCAAGGCTAAGATTGATGTAGGCTTCAACGCTACATTGAAGGCTCCTTCTAAGTTGCCTAACAAGTATGATTCATACGATGCCTTGATGTTCCGCAACAGGGCAGTGGAGCATGAGTTGGGTGTTTCTCCTGAATCTTGGTCTTACATCCGTCCTCAATCATTTATTGAGAACTATCGTAACCAGACCACACAAGAGCAGCGCGAGCGTTATGCTAACGTGGATTGGCAGGATGCCCTCTTCAAGAAGAGCGCCATGTCATATAATGCCAATGTCAATGTGAGCGGTGGTACAAGCTTCGTGAAGTATTTTGCTTCTGCCGACTTTGTACACGAGGGTGACCTCTTCCGTGAGTATGATAACGGACGTAACTATAACTCTGGCTATGGATACAACCGTATCAATGTGCGCAGTAACTTGGACTTCTCTATCACTAGAACTACTACATTAAAGGTAAATGTATCTGGTTCTAATGGTGTGCGCAAGGCTCCTTGGAGCAACATGAGCAATAGCGAGTGGCAGATAGGACAGCAGTGGGCTGGTGCTTATAACATCGCTCCAGATGTATTCTTGCCTCAGTATAGCGATGGCTCTTGGGGTTATTATCCAAATGCGTCTAACGTAAGTAACTCTGCTCAGAACCTCGCCATCGGTGGTACAGCGCAGGCTACTACTACTCGTATCAATACCGACTTTACCTTGGAGCAGAAACTCGACTTCATCACCAAGGGCTTGAACTTGCGTGGTACCGTTTCTTGGGACAACGTGTTTGTTGAGACGAGCCGTGGTATCAATGACTTGAACAATACAGCTCAGACCAAGTATGTTGATCCGGAGACTGGCAATATAACATATGGCCAGATATATGAGTCAAACAATAAGTTCGACTGGAAACAGGGCGTTAACTGGAGTACTTCAGGTGGTTCGGTTGATAACAACCAGACTGTTCGCAATCTTTACTATCAGTTGCAGCTCAACTGGGCTCGCAAGTTCGGACAGCATGATGTTACAGCCATGGGCTTGTTCTCTCGTCAGGAGAATGCACGTGGTAGTGTGATGCCTACTTACCGTGAGGACTGGGCATTCCGTGCTACTTATAGCTATGCTGGTCGTTACAACATCGAGTATAATGGTGCTTACAACGGATCAGAAAAGTTTAGCAAGGACAATCGCTTCGCCTTCTTCAATTCTGGAGCCATCGGTTGGACCATCACTGAGGAAAACTTCATGAAGTATCTTCGTGACAAGCACATCATTGATATGTTGAAGTTCCGTGCATCTTACGGTGAGATTGGTGATGATAACCTGGGCGATCCATTCGACTCTTCTCGTCGTTGGCTCTACATGAACCAGTGGGCATACGGAGGCAACACAGTGATGGATCTTGACCATACCAACAGTATCTACACATGGTATCGCCAGAATACATTGGGTAATAAAGATGTGAAGTGGGAGACTGTGAAGAAGACCAACTTCGGTATTGATTATGGTTTCTTGGGTGGTTTGATTACCGGTTCGCTCGATTTCTTCTGCGACCGTCGTAACGACATTTTGATCTTTGGTGATAACCGCTCCATCCCATCTTACTTTGGTACTACAGCTCCTACTATCAATAAGGGTAAGGTTCGTACCAGTGGTTACGAGTTGGAGTTGAAGCTCAACAAGAAATTTGCCAATGGCATCCGCCTCTGGGGTAACTTCAATATGACCCATGCCAAGAACAAGGTGCTCTTGAAGGATGACGCTCAGCTCACTCCTAACTATCAGAAGGAGGCTGGCTACTCTATGGGTCAGTATCGCTCATACATTGATCGTGGCTTTATCAACGACATCGATGACTTGATTGGTTCTCCAGCTCATGAGTCTAATGACAACCACCGCTTGGTAGGCGATTACTACATCGTAGACTTCAATGGTGATGGTGTGGTAGATAGCAAGGACTCAGCTCCAGTAGGTTATAGCTCAAGCCCTCAGAATACATACAATGCCACTATCGGTATCGAGTATAAGGGCTTCTCTGCTTTCGCTCAGTTCTATGGTGTAACCAATGTAACTCGTGACGTAACCTTGACAAGCTTTGGCAATAAGTTGGACAATGTTTATGACACTGGTACTTGGTGGGACAAGAATGAGTCTTCTCCAGAATCTATCATTCCTCGTTGGGGTGCTACCCAGTCTGATTACAGCAATGGTACTCAGTTCCTCTATGATGGTTCGTACATCCGTCTGAAGAACGTAGAGATTGCTTATACTTGGACCAAGGGATGGATCAAGGCTCTCGGTATGAACTACCTCAAGGTATACTTGAATGGTAACAACCTCTGGCTTTGGACTCGTATGCCTGATGACCGTGAGGCTAACCTCGGTGGTGGCGGTTTCCTTGGAGCATATCCTACAGTACGCCGCTTCAACTTAGGTGTTAAATTCTCATTGTAATATTAAAATGAACATTCAAATGAAAAATAAGATAAAGAATTTTTTGTTGATGGGATGCGTCTCGCTGGCTCTCGGTACCTCGCTCAACTCTTGCCAGGACTATCTTGACAAGGAGGCCGATTCTACAGTCTCAGAAAATGACGCATTTGTAAACTTCCGTAACTTTCAGGGTTACGTAGAGGAGATTTACAACTGTATCCCTGATAAGGAAAAATGTAACTGGTGTCCTTCTTGGAACTGGGGTGATGATGAAATCTTCAACCCAGAGGCTGATGGCCGTATGACACACCAGGTAGACTTGGGCAACTTCCGTGCTTGGCAGACCACTGGTAACTGGCTTTACAAGGATGGCAGCAACCCTACATCTACAGATAAGTTCAACCACTCACTTTGGCCACATGCTTGGTATTGCATTCGTAAGGCTAACCAGGGCTTGGCTAATCTCGATAAGTTGGTAGCTAGCAAGGCAGAGAAAGACCTCATTGCTGGTCAGCTTTACTTCTTCCGTGCATGGTGGCACACTGAGTTGATGCAGTACTTTGGTGGTTTGCCATACATTGATACCTATTTGGATCTCAATTCAGAGCTCAATTTGCCTCGTCTCTCTTATCAGGAGTGTGCAGAGAAGGCTGCTGCTGATTATCGCAAGGCTGCCGATCTGTTGCCTATCAACTGGGACAATGAGTATGATGGTGCTGCCACACAGGGCAAGAACGACCTTCGTATCAACAAGATCATGGCACTCGGTTATCTGGGCAAGACTTATCTCTGGGCTGCCAGCCCATTGATGAAGGATGGCGCACAGGTAGGAGCTAGCAAGAATGGCAAGACATACGACTATGATGAGGAGTTTGCCAAGAAGGCAGCTGAGGTCTTCGGTGAGTTGCTCACATTGGTTGAGGGGGGCCAGACACAGTATGGGTTGGCTGAGTTCAAATATAAGGACATCTACAATCATGAGCGTTCTGCCGATGCTAACTCTTGCTTCTCTGATATCTTCTATACCAAGAAGCAGAACTGGAAAATGCCTGGATCTATTGAGGCTATCTTCCGTGGTCCATCTGCAGACTTCAACGGCTCTAACTGGAATACCTCTAAGGTGTTTGGTCCTAAGGTTGACAAAGTGGTTGGACATGACAATGTGATTCACCAGCCTACAGCAAACTTGATAGCTGCTTACGGTATGGCTAATGGTGAGCCCGCTTACATCGTAGAGAATGGCAAGTTGGTTCCTAACATAGCAGGTGGTTTCGATCCTACTCATCCATATAAGAACCGTGACCCACGCTTCTATCACGACATCGTGTTTGATGGCTTCAAGTATCTGAATGGTACTCCTGGTCAGTGGGCTAACTTGCAGTACTGCCAGTTGTATACAGGTGGCAATATGCGTCCAGTGGCTAATGGCAGCCGTACAGGTTACTTCATCCAGAAGTTGGTGCCTCATACATGTAATGAGGTGGATCGCGACTACGATTGGGGTTCAGCATTCCACTGTTACTTGCCATACATGCGTCTGGCTGACATCTATCTGATGTATGCTGAGGCTTGTGCTGCGTTTGGTGGTGCTTCTGGCAAGGCTACTAACTTTAGCAAGACTGCTGAGGATGCCATCAATACCCTTCGTGATCGTTGTGGCGCTGGTCATGTGGCTCCAGAGTATGTAGCTGATGCACATAAGTTCATGGACGAGGTTCGCCGTGAGCGTGAGGTGGAACTTGCTTTCGAGGGCTTCCGTTTCAACGACTTGCAGCGCTGGTTGCTCCTGACCGAGGCTCCTTACAATGTAAAGTACTCTGATGAGTTTGACCGTGTGGAGGGTGCCGATTTCTACAAGGAGAAAGACCCAGCTGATGCTCAGGTGGCTAACTTCCGCCAGGAAGCGATCTTGACTCGTCACTTCACAGCCAAGCACTATTGGTTCCCATTGCCTATCAAGGATGTTTATCTCTATCAAGAGCTTAGTCAGAATCCTGGTTGGTAAAATAACATTATATAGTAATACTAAAATAAGAATGATAGTATGAATTCAAAATTCAAATCATATAATTCAAAGTTCCTGTTGGCAGGTCTTGTGTCATTGGCTCCTATGGCTGCCGATGCCAAAACTGCTGCTGAGAACGAAACCGATACCGTTGCTGCCGACAAGGAGATGGTCAATGTGGCTTATCGCAAGGTAGCCAAGGGTGACATCTTGGGCGGCGTTTCGGTAGTCGATGTAGAGGGATTGATGAAGAAAAACTACCACACTTATAGCCTTGACAACATGCAGGGCTACGTGGGTGGTTGGAATGGCAACTCTCTCTGGGGCATGGATGCTGACAATGCAGGATACTTGGTATTGGTAGATGGTGTGCCTCGTGAGGCAACCAACGTGATGCCTAGCGAGATTGACCAGATTACATTCCTCAAGGGTGCGCAAGCTGTAGTGCTCTATGGTAGCAAGGCAGCTAAGGGTGCTGTGCTCATCACCACCAAGCGTGGCAAGAACGATGGCTTGAAGGTTGAGGTGCAGGCTAACGCTGGTCTCAATGTGGCTAAGTCATTCCCTGAGTATCTGGGCTCTGCTGAGTATATGACTCTCTACAACGAGGCTCGTGCCAATGACGGCTTGACTCCTCTCTACTCTGCTGAGGATATCTACAATCATGGCTTGGGCACCAACCCATATCGTTATCCTAATCTTGATATGTACTCTTCTGACTATCTTCGCAAGATGAATAGTCGCTACGAGGCTACTGCTGAGATTAGTGGTGGTGGTAAGCGTGCTCACTTCTATAGCAACATCAACTATTATCGCCAGGGCGACTTCCTGAAGTTTGGTGAGGCTAAGAACAATAACACTCAGCGTTTCAGTGTACGTGGTAATGTAGATGTCAACATCACAGATGACATCAAGGCTTGGGTCAACTCCAATGCCACATTCTATGATTCACATTCTGCTATTGGTGATTATTGGAATGCAGCTGCTACTTGGCGTCCTAACTTCCCACAGAATGCTAACCCATTGATCTCTACAGACATGATAGCTCCTAATGCCAAAGCTGCTTGGGACTTGATGAGTGTGGCTAAGCTGGTGGATGGCAAGTACTTCTTGGCTGGTACACAGGCTAACTCTTCTAACATCTTCGCAGATTACTATGCTGCTGGTAAGAGCAAGTATACTAGCCGCCAGTTCCAGTTTGATACAGGTGTTAACATCAATCTGCACAAGTTGTTGCAGGGCTTGTCTTTCGAGACTCGTTTCGCAGTAGACTATGCTACCTCTTACACCACATCTTTCAATAATAGCTATGCCATCTATATCCCAACATGGTCAAACATCGACGGCAAGGATATGATCGTAGCTTTGAAGAAGGAAGGTGAGGATAAGAAGTCTGGTGTACAGAACATCGCTAATAGTGTGGACAATCAGACCATGCTCTTCTCTGCTCAGTTCAATTACGCCAATACATTTAATAAGGTACATAACCTCTCTGCGATGTTGATTGCCTCTGGCTTCCAGCAGTCGAAGTCTGGACAGTATCATAAGAACTCTAGTGCTAATCTTGCCTTGGATGCATCTTATGATTACGCCAAGACTTATTATGCAGACTTCGGCTTGGCAGCTATCCACTCTGCACAGTTGGCTCCAGGTCATCGTGTAGGCTTCTCTCCTTCACTTTCATTGGGTTGGAGACTCAAGAACGAGAACTTCTTGAAGAACAGCAAGGTGGTAGACGATATGATGATCAGTGTATCTGGTAGCATCATCAACGAGGATATTGACTTGGCAGTAAATGACAACAGATACTATCTCTATGACACCAACTGGCAGACAGCTGATGGTTATGGATGGTATGATGGTTCTGCTGGCAAGTACACATTCTCTAAGCGTTCTGCCAACAAGGATCTCGACTTCATCAAGCGTAAGGAACTTTCTGTCAACTTCAAGACTTCCTTGTGGCAGCAGATGGTAACATTGGATGCTAGCTTCTTCGTTAACTCGATGGAGGGTTATCTGATTTCTACTCCAACGTTCTATCCTTCTCACTTTAAGCCAGGCTATCCTGATGCTTCATTCATGCCTGTGCTCAACTTTAACAATAATCGCCGCATCGGTTTCGACTTCGCAGCTAACTTCAATAAGAAGGTGGGTGATGTAGACTTGCAGCTCGGCGTAACAGGTACTTATTATAACACCAAGGCTACCAAGCGTGATGAGATGAACGCATGGAGCTATCAGAACCGTGAGGGCAAGGCTCTCGATGGTATCTGGGGTTATAAGTTTGCTGGCTTCTTCCAGAGTGAGGAAGAAATCAAGAACTCTCCTGACCAGAGCCGCTTGGGTAGTGACGTGAAGCCTGGCGATATGAAGTATGTGGATGTAAACGGTGATGGCAAGATCGACTCTTACGACCAGGTGTTCCTGGGCAAGGGTGGTTGGTATGGCTCTCCATTCACATTGGGTGTAAACCTCACTGCTAAGTGGAAGAACTTCACATTCTTCGCCCTCGGTACTGGCAACTTCGGTGCTTATGGCTTGAAGAACAATTCTTACTGGTGGGTAAAGGGTGACGGCAAGTACTCAGCTGTGGTTCGCAATCGCTGGACTAAGGCAACCAAGGAGACTGCTACTTATCCACGTCTTACCACACTCTCAGGTAGCAACAACTATCAGACATCAGACTTCTGGATGTACAGCACAGACGCTTTCCGCTTGGCTAAGGTACAGATTACATACGACCTGCCTAGCACGCTCTTCCAGAAGACTTGGCTTAAGGGCTTGTCTGCTTATGTAAGCGGTGCCAACTTGCTCACTATCTCTAAGAACCGTGAGGTATTGGAGATGAACATAGGTAGTGCTCCTCAGACACGCTATTATAATATAGGTGTGAAGGCTACATTCTAATCATTATTAAATGTATACAGAAATGAAAATTAATAAGTTATTTATATTAGCTGCATTGTCACTCTCGTTGGTGTCTTGCTCAGATCTCTTTGAGCCTGCACAGGAAAACAACCGTAGCTTGGACGAGATTTACGAAGAGCCTACTTATGCTCAGGGACTTCTCGGCTATGCTTATGCCGTGCTTCCTTATAATACCAAAAGTGTAACTGATGTGGCAACCGATGATGCTGTAAGCAATGATTTGTCTAACAGCTACCTGAAAATGGCTACTGGTTCTTGGGCTGCCAATAATGACCCTATGAGCAAGTGGACTAGCTGTCGTGCTAGCATCCAGTACTTGAACATCTTCCTTCAGGAAGTGGACAAGGTAGACTGGGCTAAGGACAAGGGTGCGCAGCAGATGTTCTGTGAGAGCCGTAAGGGTGAGGCTTATGCCTTGAGAGCTCTCAATATGTATTATCTCCTGATGAACCATGGTGGTTGGACAGAGGATGGACAGCTCCTGGGTGTGCCAAACTTGACAAAGCCTGAGGATACTTCTTCTGATTTCAACCAGCCACGTTCCACATTCCAGGCTTGCTTGGATCAAATCTATAGCGACTTGGATCAGGCTGAGCAGTTGTTGCCTTTGGATTACAATGATTTGACCAAGTCAGATCCTGTGCCAGAAAAGTACACTGCTATGGGTGTGGACAACTATCAGGACTATAACCGTGTATTGGGTTCCCTGATGCGTGGTCGTGTGAGCGGTCGTATCGCCAAGGCTATACGAGCACAGGTTTCTCTGCTGGCAGCCAGTCCTGCTTTTGCAGCTGGTACCAATGTGGATTATAAGCGTGCTGCTGATGATGCAGCCAGCTTGCTCGACTTGATTGGTGGTGTAAGCGGCTTGTCTGAAACAGGTAATTCTTGGTATGCTCAGACTAATGAGATTAATAATTTGCAGTCTGGTGCATGCCCTAAGGAGATTATCTGGCGTGGCAACAAGACCAATGGTGCTGATGATTGGGACCTCGGTTTGAACCAGGAGGCTGATAACTTCCCTCCATCTCTCTATGGTAAGGGACGTATCAATCCTACCCAGAACTTGGTGGATGCTTTCCCTGCTGCCAATGGTTATCCTATCACAGATGAGCGCAGTGAGTATGATGACTTGGATCCTTATAGTAATCGTGATCCACGCTTGGATCTCTACATTATCTATAATGGCTGCAAGTATAAGAGTGCAACCATCAATACCGACATCACCACTGCCAACAATGACAATGGACTGAATAAGACCGGTAACTCTACACGTACTGGTTACTATATGAAGAAGCTTCTTCGTGAGGATTGTAATCCTAATCCAAATGCCAAGAACGCACAGTATCACTATCCAGTGTATATCCGCTATACCGAGATCTTCTTGGATTATGCTGAGGCAGCCAATGAGGCTTGGGGACCTAAGGGCAATGGCACACATGCTTATTCTGCATACGATGTGATCAAGGCTATCCGTCATCGTGCAGGCATCACAGATGATTCTTATCTTGATGAGTGCGCTAACGACCAGGCTAAGATGCGTGCGCTGATTCGCAATGAGCGTCGTATTGAGCTATGCTTCGAGAACAAGCGCTTCAATGACCTCCGCCGCTGGAAGGCTCCTATCAATGAGGCTGTTCATGGCGTGGAGATTTCTACAGAGGCTGGTATTCCACAGTTCAAGGATATCACAGTAGAGGAAAGAAAATACGACGACTATATGTATTACGGTCCTGTGCCACAGACTGAAATCCTCAAGTGGGATCAGCTGAAGCAGAATGCAGGATGGAAAATTACAAACGACTAACATTTTATAATGATGAAAACTATGAAGATGAATAAATATTTCTCAATGGCTGCACTCGGAGCCTTGGCTCTGACTTTCGGCTCTTGTGAGAACGGCACGCCTGAGTTTGACGACTATGAGGGTGGCACATCAGTCTACTTCGCCCACCAAAACGTGGAGCGTGTATTGGTGTTGGGCAATGACGAGACTCGTGACAATACCAAGGACAACGAGCATATTATCAACATCGTGTCTACCATGGGTGGTGCTTACAATGGTAAGGACATCACACTGGATGTGGCTGTAGATAATTCGCTTTGCGACAACCTCTATTTCTCTGATGGCGTATCTCCTGTAAAGCCTATGCCTGCAGAGTATTACACCTTGGCAGGTAACACCATCTCTTATGGTGGCAACTTGCAGGGAAGATTACAGGTGAAGCTCAACGATGCTTTCTTCGCTGATCCTGCCTCTGTAAAGAATACTTATGTCATCCCTCTGATCATCAAAGATCAGAAGGGTGCTGGCAAGATCTTGACGGGTACTCCTTTCCAGGAGGGTGAAACTCCTGCGCTGACCAATAGCGATGCGTGGAAGACATTGCCTAAGAACTATGTACTCTACTGTGTGAAGTATATGAACCCTTGGGCTGGATTCTATCTGCGCCGTGGTACAGATAAGATTACTGAGAATGGTCAGACCACAGAGGAGAAGCGTGAGGGTGCAACTATTGAGAAGGACGAGGTTTGCCAGATTACTACCAAGAGCCTTACAGAGGCTATCTATCCTCTCACAGTCAAGAGAGTTGTGGGCAAGGATGCTGAGGGTAAGGATATCCTCAAGTCTTATACTTGCAACTTGAAGCTTACCTTTGCTAACGATGGTACTTGCTCTGTTTCTTCCGAGACTGAGGGCGTAACTGCTACTGGTACAGGTAAGTTTGTGGAGAAGGGCGCTAAGCTGGCTTGGGGCAACAAGGATCGTGACATCCTGACTCTCCAGTATACCGTAGACTTCGGTGCTGTCAAGGTAGAGACAACCGACCAGTTTGTAGCTCAAACTCGTGGTAATACCAATGGTATTGTTACTTTCGATACTCAGTATATCGTAAAGTAAGCTGCGGTAATTATCAATTAAGTATCATCTAATAATAGGTAGATTATTATGAAATTGAAAAATATTAATTTTGGTTTAGGCTTGGTAGCTCTCTTGGCTTTGTCATCATGTGCTGATGACAAGTTCTCGGAGTACAGAACTGATATGACCAAGAACTTGAAGGAATATCAGTATCTTAACAACTACGAGCCTTTGAAGAAATATGTCGAAGACATGAAGGCTTCTGGCAAGTGCAATCCCGACTTTAAGTTGGGTATTGCACTGGCTGCGCCCGACTTCAACAAACAGGAGCTTGTATATTGCTTGGCTGGTAGCAACTTCGAGGAGATGACAGCAGGCAACGCCATGAAGTATGCTTCTTGTGTGAAAAATGATGGAACCTTTGACTTTAGTACTGTTAAGGATTTCGTTACAAATGCACAGGATGCAGGTTTGACCATCTATGGTCATACGCTTGCTTGGCATTCTCAGCAGAACAATAAATATCTGAATAGAATTATTGCAGATAAGGAAATCAAGGTAGACCCTAGTCAGAAAGTTGATAAGGAAGATGCTTATACCGACTTTTCTACCATGACCAGTTTCCCTTTTTATGTAATGGGCTATACTCCTGAGATCAAAGATGGAATTTTGATTAGCAAAAATCCTGGAGCATGGTATCAGTATTTTGTAGTTGACAATTATCCTGTAGATATTGATGCCAAGAGAGAATATAAGGTAACAGCAATGATCAAGGCATCAGAAGATGGACAGATTGATGTGCAGACAGGTAACTGGGGAGCAACTACATCTCAGAAAATGTCTGTTTCTACACAGTGGAAAGAGCAATCTGTAACATTTAGTGGATTAACAACAGAAAAAGCTTTTGTTGTTTTCCAACCAGGAACTTTTGCAGGAGACATTTCTTGTAAGTGGGTAAAAGTTACTCATTCTGAGGCTCCGGTAATGGAAATCTTCACAGATCAGGTTTCCAATGGTAATCTTGATTCAAGTAAGCCTACATCATGTTTTGTGATTCGTGAAGCAGGTAAAAAGGATGTCGCTGGTACGCCAGTGGCTGGTGGACCAGAGGGTAAGAACTGCATCGTTGTTCATGCTAATGCCAATGCTAGCACAGAGTGGGACACTCAGTTCTTCATCTATACTCCAAATAAAGCTTGGAGCAAGGACGAACAATATAAGGTTACATTCTGGTACAAGGCTACAAAGCAAATAGGTGCAGATACTCAGTGTCATAACACTCCTGGAGGTTATATGCACTATCAATGCTTGAACCCTAATCCAACATTCACTACAGAATGGAAAAAGTATGAGTCTACAGGTAAAATTCCAGAGCAGGGTGATGGTATGCATGCTATTGCGTTCAACTTGAACAAGGGGAAAGAGAGCACGGCTATTGATTATTACTTTGCAGACATTCACTGGTACACTGTGGAGAAAGGTAATAAGATTCCTCTTACGGACGAAGAGAAGAAGGATACCTTAACTTGGGCAATGGGCAAGTGGATTGATGGTATGATGGAGGCTACTGATGGTTATGTTACATCATGGGATGTTGTGAACGAGGCTATCTCTGGTGTAGATAAGGATGGCGATGGTTTCTACGATCTCCAGTCTGCCACACGTGGTACAGTTTCTCCCGATGATGCCAAGAACAATTTCTACTGGCAGGATTATCTCGGTGATATCGACTATGTTCGTACAGCCGTAAGAGATGCACGTAAGAGCTTTGCTAAGCACAATGGTGATCCATCTAAGTTGAAGCTCTTTATCAATGACTACAACTTGGAAGGTTACTGGGATAAGCAGCACGATAAGCTGAAGAGCTTGATCCACTGGATTGGTCTGTGGGAAGATCCTAATGCAGAGGAGCCTGTTGTTATCGATGGTATTGGTACACAGATGCACGTAACATGCTATGGTGATGCAACTAAGCAGGCTAAGCTTCAGAGCGACATCGAAGAGATGTTTAAGTTGCTGGCTAAGACAGGTAAGCTCGTCAAGATTTCTGAGCTTGATATGGCTTATGAGGATGAGGCTGGTACTTCTGTTACCTTCGACAAGATGACTGAGGAGCAGCACAAGCAGATGCGTAGCTTCTATACATTCATCATCCAGAAGTACTTCGAGCTGATTCCACAGGCTCAGCAGTATGGTATCACTCAGTGGTGTGCTACCGATTCTCCTGATACCACAGGTGCTTGGCGCAAGGGTTGCCCAACTGGTCTCTGGGATAGCAATTATCTCCGCAAGCACACTTACGCAGGCTTCGCAGCCGGCTTAGGTGCTCCTGAGTACTGGAAGGAGAATGCAGAATAATGTTAGAAATGAACATTAGTTTAGGTTTTATCATATAAAGGATTAACCGAAATGATGTTAGTCGTGATAGGTCGGTTGTGTCGAGAAGACACGACCGACCTTTTTTGCGTTTTTTTTAATGATGATAATATTCTCTTTCTCCTATGTGTCATTCTTGAAAGAGATTGTCTAGTGTGACTTCGCTGTTTACTATACTTGAATGGATGCCATTGGCAACACCAAATGTTGTAACAAAGGTATTTACCAATGATTTTGTGCAATGGGTTCGGTCTCTGAATAATTCCATCCTATTGCGCAGCTTTATCTCATAATCTGCTGAAATTTTGTATTGGGCTTGACTAAATTTCATCTCGCAGAGGTTGATGACTCGGTCGGCACGCTCTATGATGAGATCTATTTGAGCTCCTCTCTGATTCTTGGTTTTGTCAGCCTTGTCAAACCAAATGGTTTGATGGTGTATCATTTTCATTATAATGTTGGCTATCAAACCTATTTGGTACTTCTCACAAAGTATTTGTTATACCACGCAAAGTCTTTTTCAGCCTTTTCTGTTACTTTTGCGTGCGGAAATGAGAAACATTTCTCGTTCCACGAATGAACAATTAATATCAATAAACTTAAAATTAAAAGCGTATGAAAAAATTTACTTTTGTATTGGCAGCAATGTTTGCTTTTGCAACATTGGGTAATGCCGCTGAAACTGAAGAAACTGTTTATTTCGGTGGTGCACCAAGCTGGGCATTCAAGAAGTTTGCAGACATTAATGGTCCTTTACCTTTGAGTGTAACAGCAACAGCAGATTGGAATGAAGTTACTTTGACAGACAAGGCTTCTATCTCTACTTCAGATTACAAAGCGATTAAGGTTTACTATTCAGATCTTACACAGGTTGGTGACAACAAGATGCAACTTGTCATTGGTGTTAAGGCTCCAGGCTATGGTAAGGACAACTGGAATTTGGATCCTGCTGATTTTGTAGATGTTGATCCTGCAAAGGAGAACGTAGAATTGGAACTTGGCGATAAATATGATGGCAAGTCTATTGACAAGTTGGCATTGGCTCTTAAGAAAGTAGGTGCTTCTATCACTATTAATAAGGTGGTATTTGTGAAGCAGAATGGTGATGAGGAAATTCAGAGTACCTCTGCAAGCGGAGAGGTAAAGCAGGTAACTGCTACTCCTTGGTTTGAGTTCACTCAGTGGAATATGCAGTATCTTTGTGACAAGACTTGCACATTGTTGACCTATACAAAGTCTGCTGAGGAGTCTCAGAAATATGTTATCGAGTTCGCTGAGCCTACTAAGGATGTATTGCAGTGGTTGCCGATGGCTGTTACTGCTGGTGGCGATGAGGCCCCTGCTTATATCGGCATTCCTGTTGGAAGTGAGAAAGCTGAACTTGAACTCAATAGTGAAACTGAGTTTACAAAGGATAAAGCTCCTGTAGAGTGGACTTCTATTAAGTCTATTGCTCTTCAGAGCGGTTGTGCTGCTGGCGTTACTCAGACCGTAAAGATTAAGAGTGCAAAGCGTATCATCACTAATACTACCACAGGCATTTCTAAGGTAGAGAATCTTGAGGTAGCTAAGGATGGCAAGTGTTTCAACCTCGCTGGTCAGCAGGTAGGTAAGAACTATAAGGGCGTTGTCATCAAGAATGGTAAAAAGATGGTTATCAAGTAATAGATGAGACGTTTTACAATGCTCGCATCGTACTATAATTTGTTTACCACTTAAAGAGATGAGGAACAAATTCCTTGAAGCAGCGGCGCCAGGTGAGCCACTCATGATGAGTGCCTGGCAACCGCCCCATGACAATCCAGCCATCGCACGATGCTCGCGGTCGGTATAAGTGCGGAATGTCTTGTCAACCATGTGCTTCCGTTTGCCTACAGATATGGCTGCGTGGGGTTAAGAATATGACTGCATTGGGTTAAGGATATAACTCCGTTGGGTTACGGATACGACTCCGTAGGCTAACGGAGACGTATCCTTCGGCTTGTCGAGATATCTGCGTCAGCTGATTGAGTCACTTGAGTTAGCTTACTGAACTACTTGGGTTAGCTGATTGAACTACTTGAGTTAGCTGACTGAGCTATATCAGTATTCTGTAGTATTACATGTGTATATTTTTTTCTAATTTAATGTCACATTTGTCACACTTACACTTAACTCTTTGATTATTAGATGATAACGGGTGACAACAAGGGGTGTTTTTATTGTCACCTTATTGCCACCTATTACCACTTTTGGCATAAAATCAGCAAAATAACGGTGTTTTTGAGGGATTTGCTACATCCTGATGCAGTAAAAAATGCGTCCCGATGTAGCATTTGCTACGTCCCGACGCAGCAAAAGTTACGTCCGGACGTAGTAAAAGATACGTCGTGACGTAATTTCAGTGCGGGAATTCAATGGCAAGAAGTATATAAATAAATCCCAGAATCGCTCTTCCAAGCAGTTCTGGGATTTATTGTGTCTGATAGTTTGTTTACCATTTGAAGAGGTGAGGAACAAATTCCTTGAAGCAGCGGCGCCAGGTGAGCCACTCATGATGAGTGCCTGGTGATACGTAAACATCGAGCTTGATGCCCAGATCCTTCAACTGCTGTGCCATCTTCTCGGTACCGAAGTTCTCTTCCGAACCGCAGCCCATAAACATATAATGAATGTTCTTGTTGTATTTCTCTGCATCGGCAAAAACTCCATTGAAACAGGTCTTTACATCCACGCCAAAGAGAGCACCGCTAAAGGTTCCAAGGGCAGAAAACTTGTCCATGTGAGGCAATACCGTGTTGAATGTCTGGCAACCGCCCCATGACAATCCAGCCATCGCACGATGCTCACGGTCGGTATAAGTGCGGAATGTCTTGTCAACCATCGGAATCAGATCCTTGATAATCACATCATAGAAAGAAGCTCCATAGTGGCTGCGCTCTTCATCTACATTCTTGCCTGGACGGGCAACGAAAGGCTTCTTTACATCGCCACTCTCCATGACCACAATCATAGGCTCAGCCTTGCCTTCTGCTATCAGGTTGTCCATGATGTGCTGCATCATTCCCTGCTTGCTCCAGCCCGTTTCGTCTTCGCCCATGCCATGCTGCAGATAGAGCACAGGATAGCGCTTGGTGGTGTTGGTTTCATATTCGGCAGGGGTGTAAACCATGGCGCGGCGGAACTGCTTCTGAGAGGCTGCATAGTAAGATACTGAGCGAACCTGACCGTGGGCTACGCCCTGCTGAGGACGATAGTAGTTGCCTTCTGCTCCTTCTGGAACTTCCAGACCGCCTGCTTCACGGCAGCAGCCGAAATAGGTTTCGCTGGCAGGGTCAACAACCTGCACGCCATCTACATTCAGAAAATAGTAGTGGAATCCTACTACCAGCGGATCGCTCACGCCGTACCAGTCGCCATCCAAATCCTTTTTCATCTCATATTGCTTGCCGCAGATGTCGAAGATTACTTTCTTTGCCTCAGGAGCATGGAGCTTTACATAAGCTCTGCGGTCCTTATCTACACGCGGATAGTTGCTGTCTGGAATGATTCCCTGCAGGGCGAGCATCATGTTTGCATAGCGCTTGCCCATGGTGCGGTAGCTTTCTGCGATGAAGTGTAGACCGTCGCCACGCTGTGGACAGCCCTTTGAAGAAATGACGTGGGCTGTAGGAATGGTCTTGGCAATATCATCAACGATGGCGATATGTGCCCAGCATTTTCCGCCCATATCCTTCTGTACGGTTTCGCCTACGAGCAGAGGTACGTCTTCTGCCTTCAGATTCAAATCCTTCAAGATGTCGTTATAAACAGTCTTTACTCGGTTAGGCCAGTTGGCATCGCCGTTGTTGGTTTCGCCCTGATGCAGGAGGATGCCCTTGATAACACCCTGCTTCTTGGCTATTTTTGCCAGTTCTATCAGTCGGGCGTATGGATTTCCGTTGTACTGGGATGCAAAGTTCTTCATCCAGTCGGGTTGTTTCTTGAGATAAGCCTTATAGGTACGCTTATCGAAGAGGTCGATGCTGGCTCCGCCCACGGCCACGGTGATGGTTCCCACCTTGATGCTGTCTGGCAGGTTATCCACCATCTTTCTTCCGAAATAGTCAACAGGAGTCAGTCCTGTAGAGGGTCTTGCCTGTGGTGGCACAGCGGTGTGCCATTGTCCTTTCTTCCATCCTGCTTTTTCATCATCCACGGCATACATAGCCTGGAATCTCGGGTTCACGCCTGTTCGGTCGATGTCTTCGATAGCCGCATTTCCTTCCATGTTCGACTGTCCGAAGCAGAGATAAATCTGAAAATTAGGATCAGGCTTTTCCTGAACCTTACTGCCCGTTTTCTGTGCCATCATAGGTAGGCACGCCATCGCGAGCATCGATGCTAAGATTGATAATCTATTCATAGTTTATATTTAATTAAATTATTAGATTGATTTTCATCTTCTGTTCAGTTTGCAAAGTTATGAAAAGATTTCCATACGTGCTTTGTCTCATATATCAATAACTTTTCCCTTTGTTATATAATAAGGTGATTCTTTTTTCTCAGGTCTCAGAATATGTTTCATTTTGTTTCTTTTGGGGTAGATGTTATATGTGATAAAGTATTTGTTACTTGAGATAAAATGCGTTTTAATGTTTTTATCTATTTTTGCGACGTGTTTCAGCATCCTTAATGAAATTTTAGAGAATTTAGGATGTATATATAATAATGTAATATTAAACAACTGACTAGTAAAGTAAAACTATTAATCTATTTTTAAGATGAAGAATTTAAAAATGATTGAAAAGCCGTTTGTTTTGCTATTCCTGCTCTGTTTGCTTCCTTTGGGAGTTTCGGCTCAGAGCATAGTGAAAGGTATAGTGACTGATCCAAGTGGAGAACCTGTGATTGGTGCTACTGTTAAAGTAGAAGGTAGCAAACTGGGTGTTGTTACCGACTTGGATGGTAAGTTTAGCGTTGATGCTGCACCTAATGCAACATTGACAATTACCTATGTGGGTATGGAGCCTAAGACCGTGAAAGCTGAGGCTGGTAAAACCCTTTCCATTACCTTGAAGGATGATTCTAAAGTTCTTAATGATGTCGTTGTCATCGGTTATGGCGTTCAGAAGAAGAGCGACCTGACAGGTGCAGTTGCATCTATCAAGAGCGATGACATCAAGGGTTTGTCAGCTACCGATGCCGGTGCTGCCCTCCAGGGTAAGGCTGCCGGTGTGCAGATTATCAACTCGGGTGGTCCGGGTGAGGCTGCCGATATCCGTATTCGTGGTTATTCTTCTAATAGTGGTAATATCGGTCCGTTGCTCATTGTCGATGGTCTGAAGGTGGATAATATCCAGTACCTGGATCCATCTATGATCGAGAGCATGGAGGTATTGAAGGATGCCGCTTCTGCTGCCATCTATGGTGCGCAGGCGGGTAATGGTGTCGTTATCATTACTACCAAGACGGGTGCTGCCAATGGCGGTAAGGCTCAGATTTCTTACAGCAGCAAGTTCACCATCCAGTCTTTGGGAAAGAGGGCTGAAATCTTTGATGCTCCTGAGTATATTGAGTATCATAAGTACTTGGGTGATATTGATGATGCCTTGCTTCAGAAAAACGGTTATAATGGACAGAATACCAACTGGTATGACGAGGTATTGAGAATTCCTTGGCTCACCAGCATAGTCTCACCGTGCAGGCAAGCAATGGCAAGGGCCGTTTCCTCGCCAGCTTGAATATCCTGAACAATGATGGTATCGTTAAAGGTAGCAAGGATACTTATAAGCGTTTCACTGGTCAGATCAATGCCGATTATGATGTTTACAAGTGGTTGAACATTGCTACCAATACATCTTTTGAAAAGTGGAAGACCAAAGGCGTGACCAAGGGTTATGGTTCATTGCTGAACTCTGTGGTTTCTATCGATCCTTTGACTCCAGCTTATATCAGTAATGTGGAGGATTTGGCTCCTGGCATGAAGGCAAAGGTAGAAGCCGGTGGCCCAGTTCCAAGAGATCCAAGCCATAACAATGACTACTATGGTACTTCTAAATATGTAGAAGATGCTACTGGTAACCCTCTCTATCAGCGCGACCGTCATGATACATGGAATTCTGGTATCAATGTACGTGGTACCGTTGCTGCCAATATCAAGCCATTCAAGGGCTTTACATTTACTTCTCGCTTAGGTTATCGTATCACTCAGAGTAACTATCATAACTACGAGACTCCATATTGGTTAACATCTATGGCACATAGTGAAAACTATACCATTGAAGCGAATACCAATAATGGTTTGTACTATCAGTGGGAGAACTTTGCCAACTATTTGACAACAATCGGCAAGCACACTATTGGTGCCATGGCAGGTATGTCGTTTACCAAGAATCATTGGGATAACAGTTCCATCAGTTCTACAGGAGGTAACATACTCACATCTTATGAGCCAAACTTCCATTACATCAACTACTTGTTGGCTGATGCAACCAAGAATGTAGGTAACGCTCCTTCAGATGCAACAGAGTTATCTTACTTTGGCCGTGTATCTTACAGCTATGACAACCGTTACTTCATGCAGGTTAACTTCCGTCGTGATGCTTTCGATACATCAAAACTTTCAAAGAAGGCACGTTGGGGTAATTTCCCATCAGTTTCAGCAGGATGGGCTATCAGCAATGAGAAGTTCTTCAAGGACAATATAAGCCGTGATGCCATTTCTTTCTTGAAACTTCGTGGTTCTTGGGGTCAGAATGGTAACGTCAATATCTTGAGCGATTATCGTTATGCTTCTACCATAGCTCTTAATCAGAGTTTCTATCAGTATAATCCTTCTATCGGAGATGGTAAGCTGACTTTAGGTTCTAAGCCTTCCGGACTTGCTAACCCAGACTTGAAGTGGGAAACTTCAGAACAGGTTGACCTTGGACTTGATGCGCGATTCCTTAACGACCGTTTAACTTTGGGCTTAGACTGGTATCGTAAGACAACCAAGGACCTCTTGATTGAAATCGCTCCTATTCCAGAGATTGGTGTAAACAAGAGAGTTGTCAATACAGGTAAGGTACTTAACTCTGGTCTTGATTTCGAGTTGGGTTGGAGAGATCACATCAAGGACTTTAAGTATAGTGTGACCGTAAATGGTTCAACTCTGAAGAATGAGGTGAAGGAGGTTTCTAACCTTGTAAGCCGTTTGACCGAAGTAGGTATTGATGGATTCAATAACCAGCTTAAGCCTACATTCGAGGCTGGCCATCAGGTATGGTATTTCCGTGGTTACAAGTATGCAGGTGTAGCCGAAGATGGTAGCGCTCTCTATTATAATAAGAATGGCGAAACAACTTCAGCTCCAACCGATGAAGATAAGCAGGATTTGGGCTCAGGTATTCCTAAGTTTACTTATGGTATTACTCTTAATGCAGAATATAAGGGCTTTGACCTCACCGTATTTGGAACAGGCTCTGCTGGCAACAAGATTTACAACTTGATGGTTTCTGCAGACCGTCCGTTGATCAATGGAATTGATACCTACTGGAAGGATTCTTGGAGAGCAGACCGCACCAATGCTAAATATCCTGATATGAAAAAGGTTTCTACAGACTGGAAGTTCTTCAGTTCTGATGCAGCTGTGTTCAGTGGCTCGTATTTCAAGATCAAGCAGATTCAGTTGGGCTATACATTGCCAAAGGCTATCTCTAGCGTGGCAGGTATCAGCAATCTTCGTGTATATTGCTCACTGGATGATTTCTTCACCATCACCAAGTATCCTGGTGCTGATCCGGAGACTGCTTCTATCAACAGTGGTGCCTCTCGTGGTTTTGATAATGGTACTTATCCAACTTCCAAGAAGGTGGTATTTGGTATCAATGTAACATTCTAACCTTTAATATTCAAAAACAATGAAGAAAATATTATTTTCAACAATATTGGCTCTTGCTGCTACAGGAACAATGACGCTCACTACATCTTGTGAGGATCAGCTTGACATTGAGCAGAAGGGTGTAATACTTACCGAGAACTTCTATAAGACCGATGCTGATGCAGAGGCGGCCCTCGTTGCTGCATACGAAAGCTTTATGTGTAATGTGATGGGACGTAACCACGATGGTGGTGGCCCAGGTATTTATACTCCATTGAAACTGATAGTCAATGAGTGTGGAGACGATGTGTTGGCAGCAGGTTCCAACTCTGGTGATAATACGTTTGGTATCATGCTCAATCAGTTCTATTATGATGCTGAGGCTGAGGTGCCAAAGTTTATGTACACAGGCCTCTATCACTCTGTATATGACTGTAACCTTGTACTCGATCACTTTGCCAACGCTACTACCGCTGTGCAGAAACGTTGTGCCGCAGAGGCTCGTGTGCTTCGTGCTTATGATTATTTCCTGTTGGCTAATCTTTGGGGTACTCCACCATTGGTAACTCATGTTCTGGATGCTTCTACACAGCCTTTTAATTGTGATAAGGATCCTGAGCATCCTATGGATCACCAACAGTTGATAGAGTGGATTGCGCAGGAATGTGAGAATGCTGCCAACGATTTGGATGAGCGTAAAAGTAAGGATGACAAGGATGGAGCAGTGAAGGTAACCAAGGGCTTTGCATGGGCTCTTGCCGGAAAGGCTTACCTTTTCGCCAAGCAGTATGACAAGGCTAAAATTGCCCTTAAAAAGGTTATAGACTCGGAGAAGTATGATCTTGTTCCTGGTGAGAAATATGCCGACAACTTCCATATCGAGGGTGATGCCAACGAGGAGAAGGTATTTGAAATCAACTTCGAGTATAATACAGGTAAGTCCAATTGGGCTGGTATGATTCAGCGTTCTAGCTGGATGGAGACCAACTATTGGGATTGGCGTGCTGATCACTTTGTGGTTTCTCCTAACAAGGTTTATTGTGGCGGCGTTGATGGCTGGGGTGGCCTTGGCGTGCCTCAGTGGTTTGGTGACGAGTTCTATAAAAATGATGGTGATCACTCTTATCGCTTGAATGCTACTTTAAAGCATATTGATGATGCGGTTTATCATATGCCTTACGGCAAGAAAGAAATCGATAATATGACTGACGAGCAGAAGAAAATCAGTGACAAGATTGGCATCAATGACCCTGTTCAGGGACTCTACGGCAACTCTACCTGGTTGGCGTTCAAGCAAATAATGAGAGCTCCTGATACTCAAGGCAAGAAATATGGTGATAACATTCGCTTGAATAATTATCTTGTCATGCGTTACGCTGAGGTTTTGCTCAATTATGCAGAGGCTTGTATTCAGACAGGCGATCTGGATGAAGCTAAGAAATATATCAATAAGATTCAGGAACGTGCTGGTTCCAAGACAGTAAGTGAAACTGTTGATATGGATGTGTTGATGAAAGAAAAGTCATATGAACTTTGGCTTGAAGGCTGTCGTTGGTTCGATATCATGCGATGGAATGATACAAAGGCCAAGGAGCGTTTGACTAAGGCTGGTACAGTCGTGCCACATTTGTTTGATAAGGTTTTCAGAGCTCCAAAGGCAGACGACCAGGATGTAACTTGGGAGCATGGATCAGAAGCAAACAGCCGTTTCTATACGACCAACACTCCTGAGACTAATTTCAAGGTAGGTTTCAAGGAGGGCAAGCATGAGTTCTTCCCTTATCCACAGACCGTGTTGGATAAGAACCCTAACCTGAAGCAGAATCCTGGTTGGTAATCATGAAGTTGTTTTGTTAATATAGTGTTTTTAGTTTAAAGAACTATAGATTGTTTGACAATTAGGGGGTGTTTTGAAAAAAAGCACTCCCTTTTTTCTTCTTTAAAGGAATTTACGTATGAAAACATGGATGTGTGCTTTGATGCTGGCGTTATCGACAGGAGCTTCAGCCCAAAACCCGATTATCAGCGGACAGTATTCTGCTGATCCTACGGCTCGCGTATTCAACGGGAAGGTATATCTTTATCCTTCTCATGACATTCCGAGTCCTATCGAGAAACTGAAGGAATGGTTCTGCATGGCAGATTATCACGTTTTCTCTTCCACTAATCTTACGGAGTGGCAGGATCATGGAGTCATCGTTTCGCAAGACAAAGTACCTTGGGTACAGGACGGCAGTTATACGATGTGGGCTCCTGACTGTGTAGAGAAAGACGGGAAATATTACTTCTATTTTCCTGCTGCTCCGAAAGGGGAGGAGAAGGGATTCGGAATAGGTGTGGCGGTTGCCGACCAGCCTGAAGGACCGTTTATGCCGATGTGGAAACCCATAGAGGGGGTGCACGGCATAGATCCTTGTGTGCTGATAGATAAGGACGGACAGGCTTATATCTACTGGGCTGGAGCTGGTTTGCACATGGCTAAGCTGAAACCAAACATGACGGAACTTGCCTCGGAACCCAAACTGGTAGAGGGGTTGCCTGAGGGATTCAAGGAAGGACCGTTTGCCTTCGAGCGTAACGGCAAGTATTATTTCACCTTCCCTTGGGTTCGTGAAAAGAATGGAACTGAAACGCTGGCTTATGCCATGGCTGACCATCCGATGGGACCTTTCACGTTCAAGGGCATCATCATGGACGAATCGCCTACGAAGTGCTGGACCAATCATCATAGCATCGTGGAATATCAGGGTCAGTGGTATCTCTTCTATCACCATAATGATTATTCGCCTAAGTTCGACAAGAACCGCTCGGTGCGAATCGACTCTCTGAGCTTCAATCCCGACGGAACGATACAGAAGGTGATACCTACGCTAAGAGGTGTGGGATTGACGAACGCTCGTTCGCGTATTCAGATTGACCGCTATTCTGCGTTGCATGGCAAGGGTATTGGTATTGATTATCTGGATAAGAACAACTGTTTTGCCGGCTGGAAGACTCTCTTCTCTAAATCGAATACAGCTCTTATATATAATAAGGTGGATTTCGGTAATGAGAAGGTGGAAGAAATCACCGTTCGTGCCAAGTCGGTTAAGGGCGGTGTGCTCGTAGTCAGAGCCGATGGCAAGAAGGGTAATATCATCGCTAAGGTGAAGATTCCAAAGTCGGCTGGCTGGAAGAATATCCGAGCCCAGGTGCTCCATGCTCCTCAGGGCGTTCATGCTCTCCATGTATCCTTGCAGAGTGGAGCCGATGTTGAGGTTGACTGGCTGGGCTTCGATGCGTTGCCTTGGGAAAAGGGTGCTTTCGAAACTCACCAGTATCGTAATCTCTTTACCGAGATGGGCTATAAGCAGGCTGATATTGACAGGAAGGTGAACGAAGTGTTCAATGATGTATTCTACGGTAAGAACAAGGTTTATTTCGAGGTAGGCGATTCCATGGGATATGTCAGCGATATAAAGAACAATGATGTGAGAACCGAAGGCATGTCGTATGGAATGATGGCTGCCGTGCAGTTTGACAAGAAGGACATCTTCGACCGCCTCTGGCGATGGAGCAAGAAATACATGCAGCATCAGGAAGGACCTTATAAGGGCTATTTCGCATGGAGCTGCAAGACTGATGGAACGAGAAATGCGCAGGGAGCCGCATCGGATGGTGAACTCTATTTCGTAACTTCGCTCATCTTTGCATCCAACCGATGGGGCAATGATACGGGCATCAACTATCTGAAGGAAGCGCAGCATATTCTGGATTGCAGCATGCAGAAGGCGGGAATGGACCGCACAGCTCCGCTCATCAATCTCGAACATCAGCTCATCACCTTTACGCCCGATCATTGGGGCGGGAAGTTTACCGACCCTTCTTACCATCTCCCTGCCTTTTATGAGGTTTGGGCGAAATGGGCTAACGACGGACGTTCCCAGTTCTGGAAGGAGTGTGCTGAGAAAAGCCGTGAGTTCCTGCATAAGTGTATCAATGAGAAGACGGGCTTGAATCCGGACTATTGCAACTATGATGGCAGTCTGATGAAGACCGGTCGGTTATTGGGTGATGCATTCCGTTATGACTCATGGCGAGTGCCTATGAACATAGCGCTCGATTATTCCTGGGCTTGCAAGGATAAGGAGTGGCAGCAGAAATATGCCAATACGCTGCAGAACTTCCTGTATAGTAAGGGCATTGATTCTTTCCTGGACCAGTATAATGTAGATGGAACGATGGTAGAAGATATTCTGCCGGCAGGTACGGCTCCTAAGGCACTCCGCCATTCTATCGGTTTTGTTGCCACTTCGGCTGCGGCTTCATTGGTCAGCAATCATGTGAAGGGCAGGGAATTCGTCAGTCATTTCTGGAATGCCAAGCATGAGCCAGACAAAGAAGGCTTCTTCGATGGCTACTACGACGGACTGTTGCGTCTCTTCGCCTTCATGCATCTGAGTGGCCGTTATCAGATTATCGAACCTCAATAATAATGAATAGTCTATGTACAAATTTTTTAATAAAATAGTTAGATTGTTTTGTTTATGTGTATTCCTTTTTGGACATTCCTCTGCGGATGCCCAAAATAGGAATTTACCTGCAGACATCAATCCTTATTTCGGACCAGTCGGCAAGCAGGCTGTCATGCCTAATGCGGCTGGCTTTATTCAGAGATGGTTGCTCCTGGAGCCAATCTCTATGCCGGTCAAGAGCAATGTCGTTTTTACAGATTCTTATCTGAAGGAGATATTCCATACGCAGTATTTCCCTAAACAGATGGAAACAGTTCCTAAGGATGGAGCCGTCGTGAAGGTGGGCAAGGAAAAACTGAAATGGCATGCGCTGGACAGTAAACTGTTTAATGTGAAGCTTTTCCGTTTCGCTACTTCATTTAAGAAGCCCAAGTATGGTGTCTTGTTCTGGGCGGTTACCATTATCGATTGCCCTGAGGAGATGAAAGACGTCCGCTTGTCTGTTGGCTCGAATGGTGCTTCCATGTGGTGGCTCAATGGTGAGGAGGCGGTGATGCTCGAAGGCGACCGAAGAATGGTTCGCGATGATGTGGTTTCGAAGAAACTTACCTTGAAGAAAGGTAGAAATATCCTTCGTGGTGCGGTCATCAATGGTCCTGGCATGAGTGACTTCTGTGTCCGATTCATCGACGGACAGGGCAAGCCTGTCAGAAACCTGTCTATTCACGTGAAGTAGTGCAATCAATAAAGAAAGTTATGAAACAGAACAATATATTTTTCAGATATTTTAGCCCGGTTGCTGCTCAGCAGAAACTTTATGCCGCTGCTTTGGTTGCCTTGTTGTCTTCCTCTGCTTACGAGGCAGAAGCCCAGGTGGGCGAACCTTTCATTCATGATCCTTCTACCATTGCCCTGTGTGATGGAAAGTATTATACCTTTGGAACGGGTGAAGGTGGAATCTGGTCGGAGGATGGCTGGACCTGGCAGGGTGGTGCTGTTCGTCCCGGAAGAGGAGCGGCTCCTGATGTGTTGAAGATTGGCGACCGTTATCTTGTAGCCTACAGTGCTACGGGTGGTGGATTGGGAGGCAGTCATCGCGGTGATGTCCTGACGATGTGGAACAAAACGCTCGATCCAAAATCGCCTGATTTCAAATATACTGAACCGGTGGTGGTTGCTTCATCCTTAGATGATGAAGACTGTGATGCCATTGATGCGGGCTTGTTGCTCGACCCTACTACCGGCAGACTCTGGCTCAGTTATGGTACCTATTTCGGATTTATCCGTCTGGTAGAACTTGATCCGAAGACGGGTAAGCGGATGGAAGGCAACGAACCCGTCAATATCGCCATCGACTGTGAAGCTACTGATTTGATTTACCGCAACGGCTGGTATTATCTTCTCGGCACTCATGGCACCTGTTGCGATGGTCCTAATTCTACCTACAATATCGTGGTGGGACGTTCGCGAAAGATAACCGGTCCATACGTAGATAATGTGGGCAGAGAGATGTTGCAGGGCGGTGGAAAGATGGTGATTGCAGCCAATAATCTGAAGACGGGTCCCGGTCACTTCGGACGCTATATTGAGGAAGAGGGTGTTGAAAAGATGTCGTTCCACTATGAGTCTGATTTCAGACAGGGAGGACGAAGCGTGTTGGCTATCCGTCCTTTGTTGTGGAAGAACGACTGGCCTGTGGCTGGTGATGAATTTCATGCCGGAACCTACGAGATAGAATCGGAACGAAGAGGCTATGCCCTGGAGATTGCCGTAGATTTCGTGAGAATGCAACGTGATATCGAACCTTTCTGGATTAAGCCAACCAAGCCTCTGAAGAATATCGAACCTCAGACCTTGAAGGAGGTAGAGGCAGAATGGCCTAAGGGCGAGGTAAAGGTGAGAATGAACGATTACATGTTCCGTCCTCATCAGAAGTGGAGTATCATGCCTGCCGGAAAGGGTGGTTATCTGGGTGGTCCTTATTATAAAATCTGCATAGAAGGCACTACTCGCTACCTTACCGCAACCGCTCAGCATGATGTCATCGCCAAACCTGAGTTTACGGGTGAAGATGCCCAGCTTTGGCGTATCGAACAGCTCACCGATGGTACCTATCGCATCATGCCTAAGGCTGTGCCAGGCACAGAAGAGAAACTGGCATTGGTTTCACTCGGCGACTGTACCCCAGGCTTGGCTCCCTTCGATTTCAACAGCGATAATTCTAAATGGAATTTCAGGCAACAATAAATTCATGATGATTTGACAATCGAGAAGCGTCCCAATCATAAACCCTCTAATAAAATAAACAAAAGTATGCTAAAGAATTTATCTCTCATTGCCCTTTTGGGCATCGCTGTCGTTGGTGTTCCAAGTGAACTCAGCGCCAAGAGCGTAAAGGTGGCAGGCACCCAGAAAGGTACGGCTGCCAAGTCTATCACCCGTCAGGTGGCTCAGCAGAATGTAACCATCGAATTCTATTCTCCATCCATCGTCCGCATCTTGAAATCTGATGCCGGACTTGGTGCTCCTGTTCAGAAGAAAAGCTATTCTGTCATCTTGAAACCTCAGCAGATGAAGGGCGTTCAAATACAGGAAAACGGTGATGTTGTAAAAATCAATTCTAGTTTTATTTCCGTCGAACTGAACCAGCAGACTGGCGAAATCCGCTTTCTTTCGAAGGATGGAAAGTTGCTGCTTACCGATACGAAGACCCGTCTGGAAGCTCGCAAGGATGAGGCCAACAAGGGCAAGTACCGTATAGAGCAGGACTTCCGTCTTGCTGATGACGAGGCAATCTATGGTCTGGGACAGTTGCGTGATGTTTATATGAATCAGCGTGGTCGACAGAATATTGAACTCTGGAATCATAACACTTACATTGCCATCCCTTATTTCACCAGTGAGAAGGGCTATGGTCTTTACTGGGACAATTCAGGAAAAACTTATTTCAATGATGTAGTAGCATCCAAGGATAATGGCAACCAGCCATCATGCACTTCCTTTACCAGTGAAGTGGGAACCTGCGCTGACTACTATTTCATGTATAAGGATGGTACGCAGAATGGAGTCATCGCCAGCATCCGTGAACTCACCGGACAGGCTACCATGTTCCCGAAATGGGCGTTGGGCTTCTGGCAATGCCGTGAGCGCTATAAGACCAGCGATGAACTGGCTGGCGTGTTGGATAAGTATCGCGAACTGAAGATTCCTACTGATGCCATCGTGCAGGACTGGCAGTATTGGGGATGCGACTCCAACTGGAATGCGATGAAATTCCAGAATCCATATTATATAAATAAGGTGGGCGACCCAGCCTATGCCAAGTATCTTCCTACCGATATGAAGCAGATGAAGGCACAGGAAGAACCCCGCCTGAAGAGTCCGGAAGAGATGGTGAAGTATGTTCACAAGAACGATGCCCATCTGATGATTTCCATCTGGGCAAGTTTCGGTCCTTGGACAGAGCAGTATCGTGAACTGAAGAAGATGAATGCCCTCCTTCCTTTCGATACCTGGCCAAGAAACAGTGGCGTGATGCCATACGATGTCTTCAATCCAAAGGCGCGCAACCTCTACTGGAAGTATCTTACTCATCTCTACCAGATGGGTTTTGATGCCTGGTGGACCGATTCTACGGAGCCAGACCATTTTGAGAAGCCGGGCGATGAGAACTATCAGACCTTCGATGGTTCATGGTTGGGCGTGAAGAACGCCTTCCCATTGTTGCACAACAAGAGCATCTATGAGCACCAGAGAGCGATGAAGGACAACACAAAGCGTTCGCTCCAGATGACCCGAAGCGGCAGTCTCGGTATTCAGCATTATGGCACCATTTGCTGGAGCGGTGATGTGCTGGCTTCCTGGAACGAGATGAAGAATCAGATTCCATCGGGCTTGAACTTCTCGCTCTGCGGTATCCCATTCTGGAACACCGACCTGGGTGGTTTCTTCTACTGGGAGTTTGAACAGAATCCAAAGAACCCTGCCATTCAGGAACTGCAGACCCGCTGGATGCAGTGGGGAACCTTTATGCCATTGATGCGTAACCACTGTTCTTCGCCGATGGTAAGCGAACTGTATGAATTCGGAAAGCAGGGCGACTGGGCTTATGATGCTATGATTAAGGCCATCAAGCTGCGCTATCGCCTTTTGCCTTATATCTACAGTACGGCTGGCGACTGTGTACAGAATAGCGGAAGCATGATGCGTGCCCTGGTAATGGATTATGCGGCAGACAAGAAGGCTTCCCGCCTGAACGATGAGTATCTCTTCGGCCGCAACATTCTGGTGAAGCCGGTAACCGATCCTTTATACTCCTGGAAGGATAAGGAGAAGAAGGGCCATACCATCTATCCTGATGTAAGGAAGGCAGCTGCGCCTGTGAATGTTTACTTGCCAAAGGGTAATAAATGGTATGATTTCTGGAGCAACACCCAGTATGAGGGCGGTCAGGATATCCAGCGCCTTTGTCCTATCGACATCATGCCTGTATTCATCAAGGCAGGTACCATCCTGCCATTCGGTCCTGAAGTGCAGTATAGTTCAGAGAAGCCTTGGGATGAGTTGGAAATCCGTGTTTATCCTGGTGCTGATGGAACGTTTACGCTCTATGAGGACGAGGGCGACAACTACAACTACGAGAAGGGTAAATTCTCGGAAATCCAGTTTGTTTGGAATGAAGCTGGCAGAACCCTAAGCATCGCTCCACGCAAGGGTAGCTATAAGGGAATGCTCCAGCATCGCAGATTCCATATCGTATTGGTGGATGCCAATAGTGGAGCGGGCGATCAGCCTATGCAGGCAAGCAAGAGTGTGGAATATGACGGAAAGGCTGTAAAGATACAGCTGTAAGTGTTACATCATATAAAGTATTTGATACTTGTGATAAAGTAGTATTCTGCTTTTTTGTTTATCTTTGCAGCGCAAATAACAATTTAATATACCAATAGCTTAATAGTAATTACAATGAACAAGAAAGTTATATACGCAGCTTTGATGTTTGTGGTAACTATGTCTTCCGGCAATGCCTCAGCGCAGCAGTTGCCTTATCAGAATCCAGCCCTCTCGGCTCATGAGAGAGCGGTAGATTTATGTGGTCGTCTCACTTTGGAAGAGAAAGCATCCCTGATGTTGGATGATTCGCCGGCTATCCCACGATTGGGAATCAAGAGATTCCAGTGGTGGAGCGAGGCGCTGCATGGTGTGGCGAACATGGGAGATGTAACCGTTTTTCCGGAACCTATAGGTATGGCAGCTTCGTTTAACGACAGAATGGTGTATAGAGTCTTTGATGCAACATCTGATGAGATGCGTGCCAAATGGAATGAACTGCAGCAGAAGGGAGGAGATGTAACCCGTTTCCATGCCCTCTCGGTCTGGACTCCAAACGTGAATATCTTCCGTGATCCTCGCTGGGGACGTGGACAGGAAACCTATGGTGAGGATCCTTATCTTACCAGTAGGATGGGATGTGCCGTGGTGCGCGGATTGCAGGGACCTGAAGATACGAAATACCGCAAACTCTGGGCTTGTGCCAAGCACTATGCAATTCATAGCGGACCAGAATGGGCTCGCCATACAGACAATATTACCGATGTTACACCGCGCGACCTTTGGGAAACTTATATGCCTGCCTTCAAATCACTGGTGCAGGATGCCAAGGTGCGTGAGGTGATGTGTGCCTATCAGCGTTGGGATGATGAACCATGCTGCGGCAACACCCGCCTTTTGCAGCAGATTCTCAGGGATGAATGGGGATTCAAGTACCTGGTAGTTTCCGACTGTGGCGCTGTTACTGATTTCTGGGAGAATCATAAGGTTTCGAGCAATGCCAGAAATGCGGCTGCCAAGGGCGTGCTGGCTGGTACAGATGTGGAGTGTGGATATAATTATGCATATAAGTCTGTGCCTGAGGCTGTGAAGTATGGTGCCTTGACTGAAGAAGAAGTTGATAAGCATGTGATTCGTCTGCTCGAAGGTCGTTTCGATTTGGGCGAGATGGATGACAACAAGATAGTATCATGGTCGAAGATTCCTGTATCGGTGCTTTGCAGTAAGGCGCATCGCCAGCTCTCGCTCGATATGGCTCTGCAGACCATGACGCTGCTCCAAAACAATAATGAGGTTTTGCCTCTCAATAAAAAAGTAAAGAAGATTGCTTTCATCGGACCGAATGTGGATAACGAACCGATGATGTGGGGAAACTATAATGGTACTCCACGACAGACAATTACCATTCTGGATGGTATCAGGAGTCGTTTGAAGAAAAACCAGGTTGTCACCTTTAATGGATGCGACTTGGTGAACGACCAAGTTTTGAATTCTTACTTCGACCAGTGTAGCATGGATGGCAAGATGGGCTTTAAGGGCACTTTCTGGAACAATCGCAAGATGGAAGGCAAGCCTGTTGTCATCACCCAGGAGAAGAATCCTGTGCAGGTAACGACCTATGGTCAGCACTCCTTCGCTCCTAATGTGAAGCTGGTGGGCTTCTCTGCAAAATATGAAACCGTGTTCCGTCCTAAGCAGACAGACAAGGTGTTGCTCGACGTGGCTGGTTGCGGTCACTACGAGGTTTATCTGAATGGTGAGAAGAAGGCAGAGCATTCTATCTGGCGCACTACCGAGAGTCGTATCGAGTTCCAAGCCGAGAAGGGCAAGGAGTATAAGATAGAGATTCGCTATCACGAGATGCCTAACTATAATGCGGACATGAAGTTCAATATCGGGCATGAGAATCCTATCGACTATCAGGCTTCGCTCAAGCAGTTGAAGGATTGCGAGACAGTAGTCTTCGTAGGTGGCATCTCTCCACAGTTGGAAGGTGAAGAAATGCCTATCGAGATTTCTGGCTTCAAGGGTGGTGACCGCACCAACATCGAATTGCCTAAGGTCCAGCGCAATTTCCTGAAGGCTTTGAAGGAGGCGGGCAAAAAGGTTGTCTTTGTCAACTGTTCGGGTTCGGCTATCGCCTTGACTCCAGAGACAGCGAGTTGCGATGCCATTCTCCAAGCCTGGTATCCTGGTCAGGAAGGTGGAGAGGCAGTGGCTCGTGTACTCTTCGGAGAGTACAATCCTGCCGGCAAGTTGCCTATTACGTTCTATAAGAATTCAGAGCAGTTACCTGATTTCAAGGATTACAGCATGAAGGGCAGAACCTATCGTTATATGAACGATGCGCTCTTCCCATTCGGTTATGGCTTGAGCTACACATCTTTCCGTATTGGCGATGCTACACTTTCCAAATCTATCCTGAAGAAGGGAGAAAAGATTACGCTGAAGGTACCGGTAAGCAATGTAGGAAAGAAGGATGGAACCGAGGTGGTGCAGGTGTATGTGAAGGATCCTGCCGATACCGAAGGACCATTGAAGAGCTTGAAGGCTTTCGAGAGAGTGGAGGTGAAGGCAGGAAAGACTGCTGAGGCTGTCATCACGCTGGATAGCAGAAACTTCGAACTCTTCGATGCTGCAACCAATACCGTCCGTGCCAAGGCAGGAAAGTATGAGGTTTATTACGGCAGCAGTTCGGCTGATAAGGATTTGAAGAAACTGGATGTTTCTATTGAATATTAAGTAACTTGAGAAAATCATCAAGGAGCTGAGTAAATATGAAAAGAGGGTGTGTCTTGGACTTTTGGCACATCCTCTTCTTACTTGTTACATCATATAAACTCTTTGATAGACGTTGATAGAGTGATCAAATTCCCTTCAAGGTATTGGGTACACAGTTCTATACAGAATAAATCCCGAAATCGCTTGGCGGTTTCGGGATTTTTGCTTATCTTTGTAGCTGTTTAAAGATTAACAAGTAAACATGAATACAGAGCAACAAAAGATAGAATACAAGAGTCTGCAAAAGATTCGAACTGGAGAGAAAGGATTCAAGGAACTCTCTACTACTTGTGTAGCTTTAGCCAATGCGCAAGGAGGACAGATTATGATTGGCGTGGAAGATAAGACAAAGAAACCAGCTTCCAATCAAGTTATATCGCAAGAAGAGGCAAATAGTGCCGTTACAAGATTGCGTGGACTTTGTTTCAATGTTGGTCTTGCAGTAGGCGACGTATGTGCAGACGAAACTGGCAGCCAGTACTTTGCTATCACAGTATTCCCTTCACTCCATTCATATGCCACCACTTCTGATGGCAAAATGTACATCCGTGTCGCAGACAAATGCGAGCCTGTGCGTAGTGAAGATATTCAACGTGTAGGAGAAGAGAAAGGAGCTTTCCAATGGGAACTTGTGCCAACACGATTTGAATTGGAAGATGAGAATAAGACGAATCTCTCTAAATTCGCTAATGATATACGCCAATCTGATAGAGTGAAGCAGCATATCAAGCAGCTCGATGATATGGAAATTGGCGAACAGTACCATCTTCTTGACGGCAACAAGATGACTAATCTTGGTGTCTTATGGATTGGTACAGCCAAACAGCGTAGCCGTATTTGCTATCCTATCACTGTGCAATATATCGTATATGATGACTTGGAGAACAAAACCAACAAATTGGAATGGCGTGACAATACACGTAATCCGAAAGAACTTTTGGAAGATATTATGGACAAGGCTGTAGAGTTGACCTATAGCTATGAGATGCCTAATGGACTCTTCCGTAAGACAGTACGCTATTATAACGAGAACTTAATCAGAGAGTTGCTTGTTAACAGTTTGGCTCATAGTTCAAGAACCATCTCTAACGACATCACAATCAAGGTATATCCAGGTTATATCAGCATCTCCAATCCTGGTGGTCTCCCTTTGGGTGTAACCAAAGACAACATCCTTCATACTAAGCACAGACGTAATCCGAATATGATTGAGATACTGACTGCACTTGGATTGATGGAAGGTGAGGGCTCTGGCTATGACTTGATTTATGAGTTGGATGCCGTTGAAGCAAAGAAACAACCAGAGATAGAATCAACATTCAACACTGTCACGGTATATCAAAGTGCAGAGATTACGGATAAAGAAGTTGTTCGCCTGATGGATTATGTTGACCATAATTATCAGCTTTCCCAAAAGAACAAAATAGCTTTCGGTATCATAGCCAGAGAGAAACGCATTGCCGCAACTGATTTATCTAAAATCCTCCAGCTATCTGCAGAAGAACGATTGAGAAGCTATATCGATAACTTAGACAAAAGCAATCTGATAACGAAAGGTGGCGTCAAGAAAGGATCATTTTTCCAAATCAATACAACTTTGCTGAAAAATGCAAAATCTAACATTGTTACTAGTTTGAAGACTATAGAACCACATGTTCTTAAGGCACTAATTATGGAAGATCTCCGTGTGCATCCTTTGAGTAAAATATCTGATATAGCAGAGCGCATTCCTGATATAGATATGAAAGAGATTCGAAAGATGCTCTATTCTATGGTTGGGAAGGAGATAGAAAAAGAGGGCACTCGATTTGATAGTAAATATTATATAAAGTAATGGCATAAAAAAAAAGGTCTGAAAAAGAAAAAACTGTTAAAAATCATGTATTGGACTAATAATCAGCGACTTTCTTTTTTCAGTATTCTTTTTCTACTCCTATATTTCATAAAAGAGATTTTAAGTCTCGGTATAAGAACAGCCATTACGATGGAAACAAAGGATACTATCTATGTGATAGAACTGAAATTTAATAAGTCGGCACAAGAGGCTCTTGACCAAATCAACAACAAGCATTATGCTGATGCTTTTGCCCTAAAAGGCAAAACCGTGGAAAAGATTGGTATGAACTTTATGATTGATGAAGATAAGACGATTGTATTGGATTGGGCAAAATAGGCTTTATGTTAAAAATACTAACTCGCTCTAAATTGGACTTTGATTGAAAATCAAGAAGTTGGGCGTTTGCCTTTATAATATAGGTAACAATATGGAAACGAGCGGACTTCTGCTCGTTTCTGTATTTTGAGAACGCCTTAATTCGGGGACAATGATACGATATTTTTCTAAATATCCAATAATTTACAAGAGGAATTTTATGGAAATTAGAACTTTTTATAGTAAAACCTTGCTTCGCAAGTAATTTGAGATAAGAAACATCAGTGAATCCAAATTTAATGTATATTGTCTGTTTCCACAATTTTCACCGTGGTACGCCTCCCAACAATATGTACCACAGTGAAACTTCTTTTTTATATAGTTGTGCGAAAAAACATCAAGTCAATTCTTGTCATCATCTGTCGAGCCAATTCTTCAATTTCATGATTTTGTCTTTGCTGACCACAATTCGCAACTCAGGAAATCCATGAAGGCTAATGGTCATTTGGTATTTGAAGAAATTGGTGAGTTTGTCGATGCTGTCGATATTTACCGTATATTGTCGATTGGCACGGAAGAACAAGTCTGGATTCAGTTGCTGTTCCAAATCATTCAAGGATTGGTTGATGGTTACAGAATTACCATCACTTAGGAATGCCCTAACAACACCATTCTCCGAGAAAAAGTAGCTTACGTCGGCAGTCTTGATAAGTTTGAAGCCATCAAAGATATGCACCAGAAAATGGTCTCTCCATTTTCTGCCTGTTGTCATCCCCATTTTCTCTATGAGAGCAGAATAGTCTATGCGCTCATTGCTCATGGCTTTTGCTTTTGAAAGAGCTTTTTCTAGTTCTTCTGGCAATATCGGTTTTTGAAGATAAGCTATGCCGTTGCTTTTGAAAGCCTCCAAAGCATACTCATTGTAGGCTGTGGTGAATATGACGGGGGCAGTTGGGGCTATTTCCATGAAAGCCTCGAAGACATCGCCATCGCCCAACCTAATGTCGGCAAAAATGACATCCTCATCATGTGGATTATGCAGATAGTCTACAACTGCTTTTACCGTGGTCAGCGGACCTTGCAGCTCCATGGAATTGTCTATGTTTTGCAAGAGGCGTTTCAGTCTTGAAAAGCCACGTTCTTCATCTTCTATGATTATAACTTTCATTGTTTATAAGATTGGAAGTTTTACTACAAAATATTTATCATCGTTGCTGACGATTAGCTCCTTTCCGATTTGTTTATAACGCTGGCGCAAGTTTGCCAATCCCTTTTGGGTTGTAGGTAAAGAACTCTTTATTGGATTCAACACGTTCCTTACTATGACATACTCGTCTTGACGATATATAGAGATAGAAAGTGGTGCTTCCTTGGTATGGCAATTATGCTTAATCGCATTCTCTACCATCATTTGTATGCTCAATGGCAAGGTCTTGTCCTTGCACCTTTCTAATTCTTCGGCGATTTCGATATGTATAGTATGGGGTGAACTTATCTCTTGGAGTTCACAATAGTTCTTCACGAAATGAATCTCTTCATGTATAGGTATTGTGTCATCGTCCAAATGTGTGACTACATATCTATAGATTTCTGAGAATTTTAGTGTAAAACTTTCTGCCTGTACAGGATTTTCCTCTATCAAATCTGCCAGCGTGTTGATGCTGTTGAATATGAAATGTGGATTTGTTTGCTGTCGCAAGAGATTATTGGTGAGTACTACATTTTCCTTCTCTTTCTTGATGAGGATGGAACAATAATATAGGCCGGTATTCACCATCGTCAGCAATGTAGCGATTAGTCCAAAGATATATATCCTGTCCCAATAAACCTCGTTCCCTGCATGCCAAAGACTATCGAATATGTTTTCAAAAGTGACAGCCCAAGCGAAGTTTGCTGTCAGCATGAGAAGTATATGAATGGCAAAGCGAGGATAGCTTATCCTGTCTTTTACAAAGATGTTCCCCAAAATATTTGAAATCAATAAGGAGAACATGGTGTAGACAGAACAATACGCAATGTCAAAGCACAAGTCTTCGATGGTGATACCTGTGTCCACGAACGTGTTAAAATCCATTAATGCCCATAGTAAGTAGGAAAAGATGCACGTGGCGATAGATATGACAGCCCAATTCTTTATAAAGTTATTATATTTGCTCATATTGCTCATTTTTGTGTGCAAATTTAGTGCTTTTTTGCGAGATAGACAACAATGAGAGCCATGAATGACGAAAATTCGCCCATGAATCCGCTTTTTTCGCTTATGAAGCATCCATGTGGTAGCAGGATAAGGTTCATTTGTGATTTATAGGGATTCATACCTCAATTTCTCCGACTCATGACGATTGGGCTTGTGTAAACAAAGAAAACACTATAATTTTGAACTCGAAAAATTTAATGTTTTATTAAAAATTGTATTTAAATGAATTTAATTGTAGTAAAGAAAGCGTTGAAGAGTAAAAACTACAAGATGCTTGTATGGGTATTCTTTATGCTAATAGTATTGGCATCTTGCTCAAAAGACGACGAGCTAGAAGAAGTCATATATCATCAGAGTTATGTTAAGGGTAAGTTGAATGATGCAGAAATATCAATGAATGATGTTAATGCGTTAGTTTCTTCGACCAAATCCGATTATAGCTTTATAGTCAGAGAAAATGAAGAGAAGGTTTCTATGTTTGATTGGAATGTAAAACTTATAGATACATCAGACTCTATTGTTACACTTTTCCTTCATCTTGATAACATTTCAAGGACTAATAGCATGATAGCATCTCCAAACAATGACCCTGCATCAGTTCAGACAAAAGACAAATGCTATATTACTGCAAAGGATATAAGAACTGGGAAATCTACAACTTATACTCCAACTGAGCATTCTCAGATTTCTGCAGAATGGAATTATTTTACGGTTACATCTGACCGTAAAACCGAAAAGCATAATGGTGTGACATGGGATTATTCGGGGACAGTTTGGTCTGGCATTAATGGCAGACTTTATGGTACATTCATTAATAGTTCTGCACCAAATCAGGCCATAAAACTTAACATAAATTTCAAATTATATTAAGTCATCTAAGACAAAGGTGTGTCAAGGATTTCCAAACTTGGCACATCTTTATTTTCATCATTTTTTTAAGTTAAATCAAAAGACAAAGGTAAATGAAAAATGTAACTTTAGCAATGCTTGTTATGGCAAGCATTGCCCCACTTTGCGGTATGGCATAGCAAAAGGTCAAAGTTGATGTGCATACAGGTGCAAATCTGTCAGGATTTGCTAGCGGCAAATCTTATGCAGCGCAAGACCGAAAAATGAAATTGGGTGCAGACATAGGTGTTGGAGTATCCTATGAAACAAGCAAAAAGTTTGTTTACGCTTCAGGAATAGACTTTCTGTTGACTGCTGGTGGTTATGCTGCTATGTCAGACTATCTTTCTAATGGAAATCTAACAACTGCATTCCCATCTGTTAATTCTAAAGAAGTATCTGTACAAATCCCTGTTAAGTTTGGATATGACTTCACTCTGGGTGAGAAGTTGCATTTCATTCCTTCTGTTGGTGCGTATGGAAGATTTTCCATGGTATCTATCAAGGAGAATGTAACCGAGAATACAGATGGAAAGTCTGGTAATAGCTTCAAATGGGACAGCTTCAACAACTATCAACATAATACCAATCGCCTTGATGGTTATAAGCGATGGGATGTTGGAGGCTTAATTGAAGGAAAGTTTGTTTATGCCAATCGTTATGCTGTAACATTAGGCTATTCTCGTGGTTTTCTTGACAAGTCACCTCAGTTTAAATTCAAAAACCACAGCTATCATCTGACATTGGGATATACATTATAGTGGTTAGAGCCAAGCCACCTGTGAAAAGAAGAACATTCTTTGAGGTTGGCTCGAAGCGATGGGTTACAACCTTCTTTTGAGGTGATTTGTTCATCACTTTAAGTTTATCTTGCAATGCTTTTGAGGAAACATCATTCCCTTGTCTCATCTGCTTGACTGCATCAACCAAGAACTTGCTTCGCTGCTCATTTTTGCCAAGTTCAACCTTAATAAGGTCAGCAAAAACAACAATGGCATCTCTTAATTTGGATATTTTACCTCTGACTTCCTCTTCCTTGGTAAACATCGCATTGATTGACTTTTCCAACTTGGTTATGTCATTACTTGCAGGAACGTTTTCTGCTCCTGCGTTCTTTGTGGAGGCAGAAAGTTCATCGACTTTCTGCTCCAATCTCTCAACTGTGCCGTAGATGGCTTCCAATAGTTCTTCTTTCATGTTCGATTCTAATTTTAAGTTTGTAACTTGCATCAAAGGCTGAAGCCCTTTCTGCGTTTCCTTTTTTCTTCTTGGCGGATTCATCCTCTGGGAATGGCTCATAAGTTTGGGCATTAGACGGAGCGAACAAGCCGATCGCAATTTGCGAGTGTTAGTCTTGCTCTTGTCAGTTCCATAAGTCAATCCATACCTGGATTTTAGAGCCTTGGTCACCTGCTCATTACGCCTGTAATCATTCCTGTCTGATATGAGTTTGCCCTCATTATTGATGCGGTTATATACGATATGACAATGTGGATTGTCCGTGTTGTGATGCCTTACGATGATGAATTGGGTATCGGTGATGCCCATCATCTGCATGTATTCAATGGCTATTTTAGCCATGAACTCATCCGTCAAACGTGTTTTGTCCTCTAGTTTGAAGCTCAATGCAATGTGTCCCACAGGCTTCTTAATCCTTGGATTTAGCTGCCTCTGTAGCTCGAAACTTTGCGTTATCTCGGCATTCGTGCCGAGTAACACACCATCCGAGGCGATGATTTTCGCCTCGTCCTTGCCTGTAACATAGCGGATGCAACCACCAAATGAGCTGCCCTTCTTTAACTTGCCTATCATGTGGTATCCTCCTTTCTGCCCATACTGCTTGGCTTCGGTTTATAACTTGCTTGGCGATACTCGCCAAGGATTGCTTTCAATCTCCTCAACAAGTCCACCACATACACATGAGTTTCATGGAAACCTCTCTGATGCGACAGCTTGGTAAGTTGGTTGAGGTTGTTCGCCATACCAATGAGATTCTTGGCGATGGCAACCGTCTCTGTGTTGTGTCCGCTCACCACCTCACCATTCAAGGCTGACTCACGGATATACTCCGCCAACTTGCGATTGGCTTTTCTTGCCCTCAGTTTCAATGCCTCATAGCTTGGCTTCGAGAACTTCACCGTGACAGACTTCGACAGCTTGCGAACCCTGCCCGTGGGCGGTCTTCCGCCCTTTCTCTTGTCTTGTTCCTGTACGTTTTTCATTCGATACACTGTTTATAGTTGGTACACTCACTTTCTGCGACCGTTGGGAGCAAAAAATCTCCGCCCTCATGGTGGAGCGAGGCGTTTTGGGGTTTCCAAAACATAACCTCGCTCCCTCTCAGAACACGTTAGTTGGAACTACAGCCTTTC
>OGIY01000031.1_pt1 | contig 98997 bp, 89 predicted proteins | sample 1571931 | NCBI WGS metagenome assembly OGIY01 (sample SAMEA2582110, study PRJEB24529) | metagenome | biome: Human gut stool | place: China | collected 2011
GCAAAGTAAAATCAAGGGATGACGCTTAAGAAAATGAATGAACGCTCACCCAAAGAAACAAGAAAAGTAGTAGGAATCAAAAAGGACGCCACCTTAAACCAAAAACCTTGAGAAGAATAGCCCTACCTATACCCATGTGTACCCATCAACATCACCGAGAAAAGAGAGACAATCTAAACCTCTTTCAACCAGGCCTTCGAATCCCCACCCTATGATGACCAGCCACTCCTCCTTCAAGGAAGGAAAGCGAAAGGAAGTGACATCCTAACAAAAGAGACCTGTCACAAGGATGGCAAAGGACTACCACCTTCCAAGACCAAGCCACCATCTTCAAAAAAGTGAAGCAAAAGGAAGAGGAAGCAGATTCTTTCATATCGCCTGCATGACCTCCTACCTATCTGTTAGAAGGTAGCCTACCCCCATTGCAACTCTCCAAACTTCTCCAAAAAATATAGATATAAAAAATCAGCCATCAGGCAAGCATCTGCGATACCTATTTATCCGGCATAACCTCCTGTTATGACGGACGGCTGCGCCCTAAGAAAGCAGCCGAACCGAGGGGAAGAAACCCTAGATAGAGCCTCTCCCCCACTCCCTGTTAAAAGACAAAACCAGCAAACAAGTCCAACTGCAGGGTACCAGAAAGCCGACCCTTTAACTTCTTCACAAGTTTAGCTGCTTTCTTGTCTTCCTGTAGAAATCTGACCAGGCTATTGATAGCCGTATCATGCGCCTCATTCTCGGAACGAAAAAGACCGGTAAAAAGACCTGGCAAGAAAGACCATCCCCTGGTTCCATAGCTTACAAAAACCCCATATGTCCACAATCCATTGGGATGCTGCAATATTCTAATTTCCAGGTTTTCCTCAATCTTCTCTACTTGAGTGCGTGGTTGCAAGTAGGAAAGTACGTCAACCCAAAGATACTCATTGAGTTTAAGTTCAGAAGGAGCACAGACATACCCCAACTGCTTGAGCTTTACATAATCACGTCTGGCAAACTCTATATGCCGTTTTCTCATACTTGAGTTGTCTGATGCAAAAAGACCTTCCAACTCCAAAATTTCATCATCTAAAATGTCAGCCATGTTGAAAAAGTTGTGGCAAGGTGGTTAGCCTTGCCGTTTCCTTCTTTAATCTGTTACTCTATAATAATACTGTAGCTTAGCCCCTTTGAGATTATCCTCTGCGTAACAAACTGCTGCATGATAATACTTTTCGTAAAGTTTGGCTAACTCCATGTTTTTTTCATACCACTGGGCAATCTTATGATTCAACACCATAACAAGTTCAGTAATGTAAACACAATTGTCTTTCCATTCATTGAACGCACGATGGAATGTGTCTGTAACGGCATCCCCTCCAAAAGCATCAGCTATGGAGAAATCCTGCCAAAATGTGGTACGTGGCTTGTAACCTGTCTCACTCTCGATGTTCCACATAGGAACCTTGATTTGAATTGTCTCTGTCATGTTCTTAATCCTTTAAAGTTCAACTTGAATTTATTCTGGATTTCAGATTCACAGCCTTTTTAAGACTTTTGCTATCGTAAAATCCGAGTTTTTTTTAAGTTATTCCGGCATACCCGTCATCACTTTGCCTTTTTACGTGCTTAAAAGATGGAAGGCTCAAGAAGTCAGAACACCCAACAATCTGTAGAGAATCTTTTCAGGAATACCCAATCTCTGATTGTGGAAGGCTGCTTGAAAAGATTCTCTGCAGATAACAGAAATGTGGTGTTTGGTATCTGACAAGCCTGCCATACCTTTGCACGTCAAAAAGCAACTGATGACAGGTAAGTCAGACAGAAAAAGCACGAGGTTTTATATCGATAGCAAAATTACCTATAGATATAATACATAGACAAACAACGCAATAGTATAAAAAGTTAATTCTGTTTACATTAGAAAAAAACAAGGAAACATCAGTACAGCTTAAGACAAAATAAAAAAAGCCATTGCCTAAGATCCAACAATCTCAGTCAATGGCCAACCCTATCTCTTAGCAGACATTTTACTTAAATGCCTGAATATACTGCTTTAAAGCATCACGTAATATCTCTTCACAACTCTTTTTTGTCTTAATCTTAGTGAGCATAAGCTGCTCATAATCTTCATCAGACAAATAAGTCTGAACACCATGCATAGTGGCTCTTTTCTCTGCAAGAGACATCTTCTGTTTCTTAACAACAGGCTGTTCATTACCAGGACGTACTGCCTGATTCATATTACTAAACGCTGCGCGAAAATCCTTTCCTGCCATAATTCTAAATATTTATAGATTAAACAATTCTTTAATTACTAAAGAGTAGTCATTTGCTGCTGTACAATAAGGTGAATATGAGAACAGGTCAGTCAGCTCTGTCTGCGCTTCATTTACCTTGATGCAACGTCGAATACCATGCGACAAGACCTTATCACCATATATATCTTTAAGAAAACCCAGCGCCTGACGGACAATACGAGGTCTCTCATCCAGCATTACAGGTAACAGACCTAATAATTCAAGATCTTTATTCAAGGCAAATCTACCATTCTTTACCTCATTCAATGCTCCAAGAATGGCAGCCAAACCATTCACAGAAAGTCCTTCCATCTGAACAGGTATAAGCAAATGACTGGCAACAACCATAGCATTGTAAGTTGACTGAGACAATGCTGGAGGGCAATCAATGAAGATATAGTCAAAGAAATCTATAGGATCAGTGATACCTTCACCGGTAAAATCTATGCAAGGACTGCTGATGCAAGCTCCTAACACTTGACGAGGAGATCCGGTATTCTGAAGGAAAGGATCAACATCCTGCATTTTTGCAGAACCTGGAACATAATACGCACCTATCTTAGACTTGTATATAGGAAGACCCTTACAAGCAATCATAGAATCAAAAACAGTAGCACAGCCTTCTGGAGCATGGTTCAAAAGGGTTAAGTTACACTGAGGATCCAAGTCTATCTCAAGGATTCTTAGATTCTTATCCTTTCGGAGCATACCAGCTGCAAGATTTTGCACTGTAGTCGTTTTGCCAACGCCACCCTTATTATTGACGATAGCCAAGATCATTTTCAGTCTATTTTCCATATCTTTGACTTTTAATTATTAATTTATGGTGCAAAGATACATTAAATAATTGAAATAAACAAGAGAAACCGCAAAAAAGTTTGTTTTCAAACATAATATTTTGCAAACATGTTTGTGTACATATATGTTTGCAAGCATCAAATAACTTATATTATACTATTAATCAAATGTTTATAAAAAACAATTAAAAAGGTTTTCAAACATACATGTTTTAATGTTTTTCAGCTTTCGGTTTTACAAACTGCCAAACATACTAACTTTCAAACATAAACGATCTGAGTATAAAAAAGGAAAAGGGACAGTTAAGCAACACTATAAAGATAAGTAGAGCTGATAGAAGTTCCAGAGGGAAACACCTACCTCCCTACTCCACTCTATTAACATCAACAAGAAACATACCCTCAAAAGTAACATAGAAAAATCAGATAAGGAAAGAAAAGGAGATTGCAGATAATTGATGATAGCAATACCAAACAAAATCAAGTAACACCAGGATAAAACTGTTAGGAAACATTCAGGAATACAAACTTACGAAAAAACATGGATTCTTGTTCCAGTCATCAAAAGATTCTAAAACAAATTATTGAAGGAAAATGTAAATTCTCCCCAAGAATGATTATCTTTACAAAGCGTCTGAGAGAAAGACCAACCGAGTGCACGTTGGATGGCATTGTTCGTCACCCTCAGACGCTCTCTCTGTCCAACCACCAAAAGAATTCTCGACCAAATTCTAACATACCTAGTTGCGGTCTTACAAAATAAAGTAAATATGAAATGCATCACAAACGTAAAGAAACAGAAATGCTAAATGCAAACATATTTGCTTTCAATCATACACGTTTACATTATACATAGTTTGCCGACTATCAAACAATCAAACAACCAAAGAAAAAATATAATCTAGTTTTCAAAGGAACCAGTGTAAAAAAACAAAAGACTTTGTTTAATTGAAATCAAACATACAGATAATCATATATACGTAATTATCGGTTTGCAAAGAACCAAACAATCAAACATACAAAGTTACATGTATTCATGTAAGCAAGCTAACAGATAAAATAGGAATGTAAAAAAGTTATATAAAACAAAGAAACATGTTACCAAACATACATGTTTGCAAACACACCAAAAAGAAATAAGGACATTTGATACGCTGCTAGTTTCAAACATTCAAACACACAAACAACCAAACGTCCAAACATACAAACAAAAAAAGTAAGATCAAAACAAGAAAGAAACAAAGAATCTCAAGTGATTAAGTACATTACATATAGTAAAATAAAACAACCCCAAACCCTATAATATATAATAGTAAATACACGTATACAAACATACATGTTTTCATGTAAGCAATATTGCAAATATAGTAATAACCTACATATCGGTAAGTTAACGGCTCAAAGAAACACCAGGAAAACTTATTCAAACTTTCAAAGATTCAATCTTTCAAACATATTTGTTTTCATACATACAAAGAATTCTGTAAAGTAGGAACATATTAGTAAATATGAGAGAAAGTAAACAGGAATAAATAAAAGTCATAGTGTATCATGAATTTAAACAAGGATTCAAAGAAACATGTTTTCAAACATACAAAGTAGATACCCAATTAAACTCATGTAACAGTTAACAGACTGAACCAGGATCAAACGACTCCATTACAAACATTCTAGTTTTTTTAGTTTACAAACATACATGTAAACAAAAGATATTGAATAAAAGAGATAATAATATGATAACCCATATTCTGACTTTATATCTTTCAAGTTAACATGTTTTCGGTTTTTCATGTTTAGAAGTAAACAGCTTCACAAAATACATATTTTCAAACATTCAAGAAATTTTTCACAAAGTCAACAATATAATGAAAATCAGGCAGCAATACGGATAATAAAACATACTAAAACAAAATATCATGTTTACCAAGATACAAAGAAACAAGAATATTTGAGATCAAAAGAACAAGAATCAACCAGACAAACTAGCAATTAAACGAGCAAACAATATATCTTGAAAAAGAAAGAAGGAGAGAGCAAAATGACAAACGGAGATTCAAAAAAAATGGAAGAGTGACAAATGCAATACGTTTGCGTGCGAGTTTTCCTTTTTTCAGTTTATTTTGTTTTCAAACATACCTGTAAACATATACTATAGCTATATATCTATATATTAATGTATTAAAAAACACAATACAAAAGTACAAACATACTAGTTTGTAGGTTTTCAAACTTTCAAACGTATATTGAAAGTAAAAGAGAACACATCATCAGGTGAAAAGATTTGGAAAGCTCAATACAAAATAAGATAGTAAAGAATAACAAAAAGTATGTAAGATAAATTATTGATGGGGTAGGGTAGCAGGTATCTTATGCAACTATGACAGTTAAGTCTGTCCAAATAAAATTAATAACAGCTTCTGATACAAATTTGTGTTACGGCAGTCACAAATCATCTATGTAGCCACTTATATCTTCATTCATGAACTTTCATGGCAACAGTTCATAATTTTCCAGAAGGAGTTTCTAACGAAAAATCAGAATTTTTATAAGCAGAGCCTTCAGATTCTACAGGTCGCTTAGCTTTTATACCCATTCATTCTACAATTGGATTGTATAACGCCGCAGTTCCGCCACTCAAAAAAGTCCTCTGCAACAATCTTCTTTGGAACAGCGGCTTCTTGCATTAACTCCTCACCATGAAGAGTCGATAACCAGGCTGCAGCATCCTCCATCTCCTGTATCATTACTTCAGTCATATGTTACGACTACTAAAGTTGATTTACCCCATTCTTAATCTATAGTCTAGACTCCCTACTTTTATGTAGTTTTCAACAGACGATTCCATTCTCATGGCAACTATATAGGTTTACTATCGCCACGTTGCAAATACAATAAGCAAGTAGGGTAGGGGATAAACTAATTCGCATGCTCTGAATAAAATGGATTCTAAAACAAAGTAAATAGCGAACATTTTTATTTGTTTTCAAACATGTTTGCAAACATGCAAATAAGATATAATTCTATATATCAGCAATTTACATTATACTACAATCAAGTAAAGTAATGTACATGTAAGTGTGCTTACAAACTTTCAAACATACAAACTTTTAATGATAGCGTTCAATCAAGGATGATATAGATGGGAAAATATCCAGGTATTTATGCAAGTAAGAGGTAAAGGAAAATACCGGAAATATGGTACAGTATAGGGTAGGGGAGAGGACAAAATACAACGAGAAAGGGCATGCCTTGCTGAAGACATGCCCCGTATATACTATTCTTCCTCAGAGATTTCAACAGATGGGATTTCACCTAGATAGGCCCCCATATCCTTCCTGTCTCTCCATACAAAAACATCATTGATAAAATTCATCAACTTCTCATGCTGCTCATGGATGCTATCAACAATTTGATTATAATAGGCTAAATCCTCATCTTTAGAAGTAGAGGTAAGCTGAATGTTCAGGTCATCCAGAGCATCGAGATGAGCATTGAGCTTGAAATACACTTGCTGATAATAATTCCTTTTCTCTATTTCCTCATGATGAGTAGATTCTAAAATCATTCTCAGGCCTTCATCCTGTTCCGAGAAGTCAACTTCTTCTAGTGGAATGAATGCAGTGGCAGCTTCATCGCCAGCCAGGATGAAGAATACAACCAACCTATCTCTACCATGCCAAATGTGATGTGGGTCAGTTTGCAACCAATTCTTCACTTTGCGCACAGATGGAATGGATGAATTGAAACTAGATATTATTTTCACCATAATCTTATGTATTAATCGTCAAACAATCTACCTTGTACTCCCTTACCTGGCTTTCCATTCATATACGGAACTCCATAATCTTCATAGAGCATCTTGCATACTGAACCACAGATTTTTCTCTCGTTAGTATCAAAATCCTCTTTACTATATCTCAAGGCTATTTTCTTCAGCTGCTTGGCAATTTTCTCTAGAATTTCAATTCTTTCTGACTGCGAGTCAACTGTAGAAACAGATTTGCTGATGGCAGTGATATAATAGCTGGACTGCTCAACTCTGAAATGCGCACGAAGGAAGGTGTTGATCTGGGTGATGATCTTGGTCAGTTTTGCACCATAACCTTCAGACAGAATCTTAATCTGTGTTGGTGTAACCGGCTTCTTTGCACCAAGTCTTGCAGTATTACCATTTGTTTCAATGATAAAATAGTAGGCAGTAACAGCACCTCTGGAGTTCTTGCTCTTAACCTTATAATCAAAACAAACGTCACAAAGTCCCTTTTCGTAGAGTTTCCTGATGTCGTTCTTAGCCTTGTCAAGCACTCGCTTCTTGAAATCAGAACCGTTTTTATACTGTTCTTTCTGGATAATGTTGCCCTTTTCATCCTTAATTTCTAGAAGGTTGAACATCTTCTTGATATCATGAACGGTCATGAAGAAGATCTTGTCTTCCTTGTTGCGATACTGACAGCAGAATTCATAGAAGCGTTGTGAGTACACACTCTTGAAGCTCATCTCGATATACATGTCAAAGACAGTAAATTCAGATGAGAGGTTGGTAAAGTAGGGGAGGAGTACTGGAGTAATACCCACAGTGTAGGTCTCTTGATCAGGATGCTCATCCACATACGACAATAAACCAGCATAAATGCGGTGACCGTCTTTGGAATGAAAGACCTTCTTTGAATCAGTGATGTTCTTTAATGCATTGAAGGCATAATCCAAGTTTGAGCTATGCCCGGATACACATTCAAGCAGCTGGCTACGAGTCAGGGTAAGCTGATACTTCTCTGGATGTCCATCTGGAAGATCCTTGTTTTTCTGTATACCACGAAGAATCTGCAACCAACAATTTCTCTCAACTGCAGAAAGATTGCTGATTGCCTGAGTAACATCGTTTGGCTGAGAAATAAAATAGTGTGGATTTTCTGCCAGAATCAATCCATCAACTTTCTTAGGACGCCCAGATTTCTTCTTAGCAATCTTGCCTCCTTCATCGCCAGAAGGTATTACCTCTGCAACGACCTCCTCAATTTCTTCCTTTTTCTTCGCTTTAGACATAGCTGTATGATTTTAATTTTGGGCACAAAAATACATAATTTCTGCGACAATCTCCTTAAAAGAGTCGTAAATTACATTTTTTTAACCTCTAAAAGACAAGACAAAATTATAAAATCTTGAAACAATGAGTTCAAAAAGTAGGAAGTCATTCTATAACTAATTGAAAATCAATAAGGCAATTTGAGTTCTGACCATAAAAAACATGGTATCAGATTAGAAAATAGATGCGACAAAATTATAAGTAAAAATAAGATTTTGAATTACGTTGCGACATATATATAATATAGATTGTCGTAAATAAAGTTATTTCACAACTCTTCTTTTGAGTAATCTTTTATTATTATCACTTAAAATTATATTGTTGTGTATTGGATTTAATTAATTTATTGGTTTTCGTTAAAGTAATACTTTAATATAGGTTATCTATCTTATTACGACAATATTATAAATGATAATTGTTTTTATAGTAAGAAAAGCCAGAGTTTAAAGGCAAAATCACGCTAAGTTTATAATTTTGTCCGGGCTTGAGTTTTAGGGATTTGGATATAATATATAAACTTTTGAATCTCTGAGAGTTAAAACATTGCTGCGACAAAATTATAATATATAGAAAGGAATGATTATCAATTTTTTAACTGGCACTTTGCTACGACAAAATTATAAAAAAATAAAAAATATGATTTTAAAAACGACTATTTAATAATTATGTCGCAAATAAAATCATAATAACTATAATTATGTCGCATGTGATGTGGCACATTATGGAGTATTCTTAATAAATAAAGGCTGTAAAAAGAATACTTTATTAATTGTATAGCGTGATTTTAGGGAGCTGGATGAAGAAAGGCTTTAAGGAATATTCCATGTTACTGCGACAAAATTATAAGCCAAATCTAATTCTATAGGTGAAGTATTCCATGATAGAAGTTAACGTTATAATTGTGTCGTAATGTACACCAAAAATCAAAGTATAAAATAATTATAATTTTGTCGCAACATGATTGTATTTGTTTGTTTATCAGTGAATTGAATGATTTTAATAAAGTAACTTGCGACAAAAATAGAAATGCCTAATAGGGCAGGGGATTACTATGTAATAAACCTGCGACAAAAAAATAAAGGAAATCAGATAAAAGTAGAACGTTTTACGACTTTGTTGTATTTTTGTCGCAAATAGGTTCAATTGGTTTATTATTCTGTCGTATGATGTATGTTCAGAGCAAACAAAATATATAGAAGGTATACTATAAAGTCCTTTGCTTCAATATGGTATAAGTATTTATAGAAATGTTATCGCGACAAAATTATTGGTTGAATTAGACCGGAATAGCAGTTAACTCTTGAATTTGCATGTTATGCGTGAGGATTATGACTTATATTAGAAAGAATAAAAAGACCTTAATATAACACTATCTAACATAAAGATACATTTATTAACGCGCAAAAAAGTCTGTTCTTTCTTTATACGGCCTGGCTTTCAAAAACTTTCCCTCCATGAAGCTGGGAGTTTACTTTTTCTGCATCATATCGGAGGAAGAAACACCACTATAAGTCCTCTTGCCAGTCTGCTCTTTTTTAAATCTCTATTTTTGGCTTATTCTTTTCAGTATCTGTAACTAACTGATTTATAATATCTCCCTTTAACTACCTGCGACATAATTATAAGATGATGCGACAAAAATATAAACCCATCTGCGACATAATTATAAATCTTAGGTGCTTTGCTGCGACAAAATTATAAGGGTATAATATGAATCTAGATTAACGTTTTTTGCATATAAGATGGTTTGTTAGGATAGATGTGATTACTAGAAGTGATATATTAGAGTAATCATTGTCCAATTAAATAATAGAAATATTCATATATCTATCTGGTAATCTGAATTTAGCAGGTATATTTTAATGAAACGAACTTGAATTGTTTGGCTCAAACCGTTCTTCCTTTGTCTTTTAAATGGCTTTGCTTACTATAATATTATTTCGCATTAATAGTAATCTTCAGGATTGCTTCGATTTAGCATCTTTATAAAAATGTCGCACCATTAGAATGCGGATGATTAATATATGTCCTTATAATAACATCATCTAACATAAAGATACATTTTTTAACGCGCAAAAAGTCTGTTCTTTCTTTATATGGCTTGGCTTTCAAAAACTTTCTCCCCATGAAGCTGGAAGTTTCCTCTTTCTTCGTCATAACTGAAGAAGAAACACCACTATAAGTCTTCTTGCCAGTCTGCTCTTTTTTAAATCTCTATTTTTGGCTTATTCTTTTCAGTATCTGTAACTAACTGATTTATAATATCTCCCTTTAACTACCTGCGACATAATTATAAGATGATGCGACAAAAAAATAAACCCATCTGCGACATAATTATAAATCTTAGGTGCTTTGTTGCGACAAAATTATAATGATATTGGATTTGCAGCAATTAACAGATTTTTTATCTCTCCTTCTCCTGTAGTATTGGTTCAGGACCTTTTCCTCTGTACTCCATATAGGCATTCTTGAGTTTGCTGCGACAAAATTATAAGGAATAAATGCCTTCATGGCCTTGTAGAATCCTAAGACAAGTTTGGTGATATGAGAAGAGATAGTTACAGGGGGCTTCAAATCAAGAGAAAGCCTTCTTTTTCTTGATTTGTATGGGAGACCAGGCTCTTGGATGATTTGCAATGAAACTTTCCTCGGTAAAATTGCAACAACGTCTTAAATCGCAGAAAAATGCCCTTTTTCCTTTTTAGTAGTGTGAAATTTAAGAGAGGGGAGAAGTTGTCTTTGCTATTATCTGATAGATGGAAAAAGAGAAGTATTACCCAAAATATTATGGTGTAGCACTTCTCGTCTTTCTCTTGACCTTCCAGCAACAGAGGACTCTTCTACGTTTCCGATTCTAGGCTAGAAATTGTAAGGCAAAAAACTAGTTCTCTGTATTTTGTGGAACGATTTCTTCACGCAGCCTGTTATGAACTGTGAAAAAATTATTCATTAACTTTATCTATTATTTCTTTCCATTTCTCAGGAGAGTAAGCTGTAACAACTGCAAGAACTGAAACGCCAAGAACAAAAAGTAACATCATATGAATACTCGTTTTCCGTGTGAACCCACGACAGACCTGCTGCAATTAGTAATTTAAAAATATTATTCCCTCTCCCCAAATCCCGAAGATTAAAAGGTGATAAGCTTTTTACGTGCAAGCAAATACGATAAATACGAGTAAACATGATGCAAGGAATTTCTGTATTTTTTTTCGGTAGCCATCGGCTGCTTAGACAAAAAATCAGAAATAACCTTCAGGTGGTACTTGCAGGTTTACGTTTATCGTAACTTTGCAAAGTAAAAACCTGGCTCCTTGATATTGGACATGGGAGCGATAAGGAGATGGAAAGAATCATCGTTGCAGTAGGTAAGGAGTCTATATTCGCGATACCCATAAAGAAGTTACTGTGAAGACCACCCGTTGCTGTGACTCCGGAAGTTGTATCAATGGCTTTCACCTGGATGATCATGAAAACAAATGCTATTTTCAGTTGAATTCTGTCAGAAATCTCTAGTTTAGGCAAAAAATGATGACGGTGTGAATAAAAAATACACACCATAGCAATATCTTTGCAGGCGAAACGTTATCAAAACATTAAATGTAATATACAAGTATGGCATTGAATCAAACCAACAAGCTCGTGTGGATTTTGGAGACCATCTATCGGGCACATAAGATTTCCTTCGAGGAACTGAACCGCCACAGGATGGACAATGTGGGTAGTTGGAGGCGAGGAGATGTTGAAGCGTACCTTCCACAAGTGGAATATCTTCGACACCTTTGGCTTGTCGATAGAATGCGAAAAGACAGCTCCTTATTCAATAAAGCTAATAAATAAGTACACGTTATGAAAGATTTTGCAGCAATAGACTTTGAAACAGCTAATAATGAGCGTTCATCAGTCTGCTCCGTGGGCATCGTCATAGTTCGTGACGGCGAGATAGTGGACAAATTCTACTCACTCATCAAGCCCGAACCGGAGTATTACAACTATTGGTGTAGCCAGGTGAATGGCTTGTGCACTGCCGATACAGAAGATGCGCCCATCTTCCCTGAAGTGTGGAAACAGATAGAGCCAAAGATAGCCGGTCTCCCTCTCGTAGCCCACAACAAGGCGTTCGACGAGAGCTGTCTGAAAGCGGTCTTCCGTATCTATCAGATGGACTATCCCGGTTATCCGTTCTACTGTACCTGTGTGGCTTCACGCCGAGTCTGGCCACAAGGTAGTCATACTCTTGATGTAATTGCAGCCCGCTGCGGTTATGATTTGTCAAACCATCATCATGCCTTGGCCGACGCAGAAGCCTGCGCAGCCATTGCACTTGAGATCCTATAAACTTCATATAAATATGGACACTATGAAATATAATCATAAGGAACTGCCGTTAGTTCCGTTCTCTGAACTGAAGGGGAAGACCTATGTTATTCCCTATCAGCAACGAGGCTACAAGTGGACTTCATCAAATGTTGAAGAACTCTTGTGTGACCTAAGAGAGTTTATTGAGGATGCTAATCCCCAAAAATGCATCTATTGTCTCCAACCTTTGGCTATTGTTTCTGCGGGAGACAACAGATATACAGTATTAGATGGACAACAGAGACTTACTACGTTGTATCTTTTGTATAAGTACTTATATGGAGAGTCTCCATATGAGTTTGATTATGAAAGGGACATAGATGATGATATCACTATGTCAAGGACAACGTTTTTAGCAACTGTTGAGTCTATTAGCGAAGAACAAGCTTCTGCAAAAATAGATTTCTTTTATATTCATAATGCCTACAAGCACATAGGTAAGGTCTTTATGGATTGGGCTAAGCAATCGGCTAATAGTATTGAAGTAACTGCTGTCAAAGTTGAACTTGCTAAACATATCAATATGTTCAAGACATTACTTGAAGAAAACGGGGGAAAGTCTCTTCATGTGATATGGTACGAGGTAGTTGGTGACAAAGAAAAGCAACATGAAATTTTCTCTAACCTCAATAGCGGCAAGATACATCTTACCAATACAGAGCTTATAAAGGCTTTACTTCTCAATAGTGTTTCAGGATTACCTGGTAAGGAACGGAATGAAGCTGCAGCAATATTCGAACAAATTGAACGATACATGCAGAATGACAACTTTTGGTACATGTTTAATGCTTCTGAGTTGCGCAATGGTCAAACTCGGATGGACTTTCTGTTCAATCTCGTGGCTAATTGTAAGCAGAGCGACTATGAGATAGATGCAAGATGGTCGTTCCGTAACTACTTCTCTAAACCTGAAAAGGGATCCTTGTCTGATAAATGGAAGCAAGTAAGGCATACCTTCCTTCGCCTAAAGGATATGTATGATGATATATATTGTTATCACTACATAGGTTTCCTTACCTACAATTCCAACGACAATACGCTGAACAGTACAAAGGAATTTCTTGCCCTGAGTAGAAAATCTACTCATTCTGAGTTTGTAGAAAAGTTGAAACAGGAAATAAAGTCTATTCTAAGGAAGAGACATGACAAGATCACGGACTATACTTACGATAAATCTAAAAAGAAAGATTTACGATTATTGTTTGTGATGCATAACGTGGAGACAATACTCCAGAAATATGCTTCTTTGAATGGCAACGATAAGCTACAATTGCAAAACGGTTTCGAACGTTTTCCCTTTGAACTCCTCCACAAGCAGAATTGGGATATTGAACATATAGCATCCAATACCGATGCTGATTTTAAAAATTCAGAAGACAGAGAGTCTTGGCTGGAAAGTATCAAGGCTGATTTGGGCGAAAAATATCCTACCGACCAGGTGGGTGATCTTGAGTTACGTTATAACAAGACCAAGAAGAAAGATGACTTCAATGTCTTGTATAAGAAAATTATGTGCATAGTTGATGATGACATTGCAGATGTGATAAAAGAGGATGGAAAAGATGGTAAAGACAAAATGCAGGTAGGAAATATTACCTTATTGGATAGTCACACAAATAGAAGTTATCACAACGCTTTGTTTCCCAGAAAACGCAGATATGTTATTGTTGCAAATGGACTTATGGATATAGAGGATAATTACGAAAAGAACATTTCCAAACTTTATATTCCACCATGCACATTGGCTGTATTTACCAAGGCATACAACAAGGGAGCGGATTTGACCTTGAATGCCTGGACACAAAGCGATGCCGATGCATATGTCGCTGACATGGAACAGAAATTGAGTTTTTACTACAAAAATGATTGAATACAATGAATTTTATAGAATCTTTCAACAATAAGACCATTCTCATACCTCTTCTGCAGCGTGACTATGTTCAGGGTAGTGAAAAATCTGCAGTTATCAGTCCATTCCTTGATGCATTGTTAGAGAAGGATTGTGACCTGAACTATATCTATGGTTACGAAAAAGATGGATGTTTTGTCCCTGTTGATGGGCAGCAGAGATTGACAACACTTTGGTTGCTCTATCTCTATCTTCATGCTTACAAAAAGCGGACAGGAGAATATAGGGTACATATGAAATTCGCATCAAGGGAGTATGCTAATGATTTCTGCGAACGTATTGCAGAACATCTGGAGGAACTATTGCCCAAATCTTCTGCCTACAAGACGCTGGATGAAGCTATCAAGGATCAAAACTGGTTTATCCGGTCTTGGAGCAAGAATGCTACAGTCTGCAATATGCTCAGCACATTGAAACTAATTCACCGAAAGGTAAATGAGCACAATATTGATGTTATATGGATGCGACTCGTCGAGACAGAATCTCTAAGCATTACTTTCGCTTTCCTACAAATGGATGAGAGTTATGGACTTGATGATGACGTTTATATAAAGATGAATGGACGTGGCCGTAAACTGTCTGTCTTTGAAAATCTGAAATCATGGATGGATAGTAAGGTTTCCAATCGTCCGTATGCCCTGGAATGGAGAACAGAAATGGACAACACTTGGACAGATATGTTCTGGCAGAACCGCAACTTGGAGCAAGAACATCCAGAGGAAATTGATGACGAGCAATTGTTCTTCTTCTATAATTTGCTTATTTTGTATCATATAAAAACTGGTGAATTGCTCCAAACTGTCACCAAAATGAAAGTAGATAATCCTTATCTGTTTGAGGAAATGCAAGATTTCTTTGAGATAGAAGCAAAGGCTGGAGACCAAGCCATTACAGATAAGATTATAGACAGGCTACAGAAAGCTGGCAACATCCCTTTGTTATGGATAGACAGGCTGTGCCTCATGCCGGATGCCTTCTTTGATTTTGCAATCAATAGCATTCGTAAAATAGTAGAACTCTCAAAGACATTCAATTCTTCAGACTTATATATTGGAGAAGAGAAGGCTAGCAACACTACCAAGACTTATAGTATTAGTATGTGTGAAGGGTCTTTTGGCAGAACCTTACCTCTTTTCTATGCGCTATTATCTTATAAACAAGGAGGAACAATTCTCTATGACTGGATGCGCGTGATGAGGAATCTCATACTGAATACTTCCGTTGACAGAGAAAACCTACCATCTTTGATGCTAGCAATGGATGACTTTGGTACTCATTGCAGCAAAGAGAATATCTATTTACTTCTGGGGAAATCAGAGTCTATGGATATGCTGAAAGGATTTAATTCCCGACAGATCAGTGAAGAAATATTGAAAGCAAGTCAGTTGAATTATTACAATTCAATGACAATGTTGGAAAACGGCCGCTTCTTCAGTGGTCGTATAGAAGTGCTTTTCAATATGCTTACTCTCAATCCGTCTGATATTCAAAGCTTTTTGGACAAAGACAATGTAGAGGCATATACAAGAGTTTTGCTTGCGATATTTGATGGTAAGGAAGGTGGTTGCACTATGCAGTTTGATGACAAAGATCACTTGCTGCGTAGAGCACTGATGACATTCAGACCGTATAAATTCGGTATGAAAATGAATGGCTATTGGTGTTTTTGTCAAGGACTTGATGAGTGGAGAGACTACGTAAATACAACAGAAGAAAGCCGTAATGCACTTTATGGTCTTTTGAAGGAAGTATTGGTTCCTGCCCAAAAGTCAGGTCAAGATTTAAAACAAGCCATTTCTGACCATGTGGAAGCTATTTCATGCAAATATGAACGACTTCTCTTATCGCCTGATGAAAATTCATACCGTTATCATTTCATTCACCATCCAGGTGTTTGGGATTATATGAGAACTAAGCGATGCATGTGGACAGATAATAATAATTATGACATAGAACTCAAGACGAGCAACGGAAACAATAGTGACCGTATGGAGTTGAGAACGTATGCTCTGTTTCTTGACTATAGTCATAACGATAACTTCAAGTGTGATTGTACTAATTGGATGGTGGGTATATGGCCCAAGGGCAGATCGTGTATGTACTTTGAACGTGATTGCACTTTTGAACAGAAGAAATATAAAGTCGCCATTGATGTCTATTTCTTTGACCAACAAGTACAACGCAAATGCGAAGATAACTATGCCTTCGACCTATTCATCAGGTCCCAGCATCCTGATGCTTTATCAGAAGAAGAATGGTTGGCTTTTGTAGAAGAAGACTACCAGGCTAATATGGGATTGTTCGGTAAGCTTCTTCCTGAACTTATGAATATTCTCGAACGCAAATCAGATGGACGACTTCATAGTAAGTTTATCTATTCCAGAAACGCGATTAAAGAGATTCTGAAACAGACAATGCAGGGCATAAACCATTCCTTAGAAAGCAATGAAGATGAAGGATGAGATTCTTAACGGATAAAGGATTCGGTAATTTTTTTGAGGGTGTGTCATGAACTTATGACACACCCTCTATTTCCAACCAAAATCGCTTTCATGGTATTAATCATCATCAACTACTTATAGTTTTCATCATCGTTAATGATGATGTCCAGATCTTCTGCTATTTTCTTCAGCCCATTTTTGATTCTTCCGCCTAATGTCCATGCCTTTGGCTTATTGACAGGCGGTTCAGCAAGAACTTCTCTTGAGTTTTCTGCTGTAGGAGGATTGTCTTCCACCCAAACCGTAGCTGGCTCTTCTCTAGACTCATTTCCTGACTCTTCTTCTTGATGGACAATAGTAGCTTCCTTCTCTGTAGCATCTGGATTGATGTTATCTATAGATTCTGCTTCTTGCTTTTGCTCGGTTTTATTTGCTAGCGTCTGGAAGTTGTCTCTGATAGGATGATAGAGCTTGTCGATGATTCTCTGATAGTCTTCCTCATCCTTCGCTACAGAAGAACTTTCAGGAATATCTTCAGCCAACTCATTGTTCAGACCAGTTGCCAGAATAGTGACTTTGGCATCCTCATCCAAACTGTCATCATCAGAAAGGCCCCAAATCACCTTGATGTCTGGGTTCAGTTCATCAAAGAAGGCATCAATTTCTCTCATCTCCCTCACAAAGATAGGGTGCTTGCTGGAAGTGTAGATATTGAAAAGGATGCGCTGGGCATTACTGATATCGCTGCCATAGAGCAGAGGAGAGTCTAACGCATTCCTGATGGCACTTTGAACCCTTCCCTCACCACTGGCTCTACCCATGGCCATGATAGCACCGCCACCGCTCTTGATGGTAGTCTCGATGTCACGGAAGTCAAGATTGATGGTTCCCTCCACGGTGATGAGTTCCGAGATACTCTTGGTGGCATCACTCAGTACCTTGTCTGCCAGTTTGAAGGCATCCTTTACGGTAATCTCGGAGTCGGCATAAACATCGCATAGACGCTCGTTGTTGACGATAAGCAAGGCATCCACGTTCTTGCGCATTTCTTCTACACCCTGCAGAGCCTTGACAATTTTCTTTCGCTTCTCGAAGTAGAAAGGTATGGTGATGATGCCAACGGTAAGGATGCCCATCCCTTTGGCAATACCGGCAATGACAGGTGCGGCACCCGTACCCGTTCCACCACCCATTCCGGCAGTAACAAAAACCATCTTGGTTCCGTCGTCTAGCAGTTTCTTGATGTCTTCCTGGGTATTCTGAGCCTCACTTCTTCCCACTTCGGGATTCGCCCCTGCACCCAAACCACTCTTTCCGAGCATGATCTTTACCGGCACAGGCGACTTGGATAGTGATTGACTATCCGTATTGCAGACGGCGAAACTCACGTTCACGATACCCTCTGCATACATATTCTTAACGGCATTGCATCCGCCACCACCCACACCAATCACCTTGATGATGTTCTTGGTAGTGTCTTCTGTCTGCCCGAAATCTATAGGAGTCCAATCTTCTTTCATCATTTCTATATTTCAATTTGGATGCAAAGATACATACAAAGAATCAGATTCCCTATGAAAAATCAAACGCAAGCCTTGCAAAAGAAGATTTTTTCTAGATGAGAAACGGTTTTTCCCATTCTTTTTGTACTTTTGCAACCAGTATGCAAGAAGAAACAAAAAATATGCCCCCAGAGGAGAAAGCCGCTCTGGTAAAGCCGCTTTCCACCCAGCTTTTAGCAGAAGGTAGAACCGATCTTTTGTTAAAAGCCATCAGTGTGCCCGTATTGGAACAGCTCCGTATCGAGGCAGCAAGGGCAACCCTCAGTCCTCTGGTCATCACGGAAGATTACCGTTTCTTGCTCCCTGACTATGGAAACAGGGAAGTGCAGCTCAGTCCCATCCATAAGGCCCTCTATCTGCTCTTTCTGAATCACCCGGAAGGAATAGAGTTCAAGAACCTGGTGGATCATCGTGAGGAACTGTTTGCCCTCTACCGGAAAGTTGGCAACAGAATCGACCCCGATAAAATCACAGAAACAGTGAATCGCCTGACGAACCCTCTTGACAATGCCATCAACGAGAAGTGTTCGCGCATCAAGGCAGCTTTCTCTGATTTGATGGACGAATACCAGGCCGACTACTACATCATCAATAGCCATGTTAAGCGCCACCAAGGCTCTTCCATGAAGCTCTGGTTCGAGAGACTGAAAATCATCAACCTCCCGAGGGAACTTGTAATCTACCAATAATGAGTATTTCCGCTATCTGTTGTCGCATGCCCCACAATTGGAACAACCGTTGCACGTCATCCTGCTCCCACAGGTCTTGCAATGTGCTCTGAACAAAGCTTGTGGCTTGATAATTTCATTGCCAAACAGATTGCCTTCAGGAAGGTGGAGCTTGTAGGATATAGGCTTCCCCTGAAAACTCAACCCACTCAGATAAGCTTGTTTACTCTGGACTTGCTTGTCATGAATTCGGTAAATTCTTCCGTCCTTGACAAAGCAAGTACCAGTTTCGATGAAGTTGAATGATACATGGAAGGTCCTGCACTGATCACTCAAACTCTTCACCCACTCATAATGGCATGGCCTGGCACCGTCATAGTTCTCACCTCCACATAGTACATCTTCTATCTGCCCTGTGGCTAAATAGGAAGAAACATCTATGGGACCAATGAATGTAGCTGCCATGAAGCCTTTGTGCCTAGCTGGAATATCCAAAAGAATAGGAAGCCTCTCATCAGCTCTCTTCTGGTTCTCTGTAGTTACCGAGAGAAGAACATTCTCATAACCAGTTCCCCAGTCCTTTGGCAAGCATTCCTCGATGCGATGCGCACGCTTGGTGAGCAGACGAAATACCATATCCGGACGACTCCTGATGATTCTCCAGGCTTCTTCTCTCCAAACATCAGCTTCTTCCACAAAAAAATCCGTGCTAAGTCCCACATACATCTCCATGCCAGAAGGATATTTGAAACTACCGTCTCTCTTTCTCTGAAGAGGCATGGCAAAGTTCTCTGTCCTGAAAACCTTCGCCGTGTCAATGCCTCTCTTGCCATCCAGAAAGTACATGTAGCAGTGCTCACATCCTTCACTGATTTTATGGCAGCCGTGCCATGGATTCCAGATAATCATATAGTGATAATTGCTTCTATGACAAAATCTTATCCATTAAAGAGAATAGTTCCTCTTCTGTTTGATAAGGGTAAATCACGAAGTAGGGATTACCTGTAAGCATGGCTGAAAGCTGAGTCTTGCTCTTGTCATAGAAGATATGACAAGGAATACCTCTGCTCTCAGCATAAGCCAATTCATAACCCACACCAAGTGAAGGATTGCTGCACTCGGCTACCACCATGTCGCTCTCCTGAAGCCATGCTGTGTCCTGGTTGTAGATTCCAGCATCACTCATCCTGCCTTTTTCCATGAGATTGATGTCTGCCTGACCTATATGCTCGGTCAGAACGATGTCAGTGAGCTGCATATGTTCAATCATCTTTCTGTAGAGATCAGCAAAGTTTCTCCCTCCACGAATAGAACCTGCAAAATATATTTTCTTCTTCATGATTTCTGCTGCGTTAAATGTACTTATGAATAAAACAATTCTTTCCCCATTGAGGAGCCTTCCCCTCTATTTTATGATAGTCATATTGACTATGATATATTAGAATATGGCTGCAAAGGTAATAAAAAATGAGAATATCCTTGTGAATCGTTCTACTTTTTTTTTAGGTAATTTGCTGGTTACTTGCAGAATTATTGCGATTTTCTTGTTTGTTTCAGAAAAAATGATTAGCTTTGCAAATTATTATATTGAGTTTAAATAAACATGGGCAATGATTACAAAGATTAGGTTACAAAACTGGAAGAGCTTTAAGGACTCTACTATATATATCGATTCTTTGGGTATCCTTATCGGAACCAATGCTAGTGGTAAGTCAAATGTGTTAGATGCGTTTGCCTTTCTCCGTGCCGTGGGGGAAGGTAAGAGTCTTCTTGATGCCATCCAGACTGTTAGAGGTGGGGAAGACTGGATTATCCGTAGAGGTGAGGATTTCTTCTGTATTGAGATAGAAATAGAAATTGAAGGAAGTTATTATCTTCTTGATTTGAGAGTGATTAAACGGAATTCAGTTTTCAGTTTTGGTCCTTGTGAAATTCATCGTTTAGGTATAGAAGGCGATGATGTCGTTCCTGGCAAGTTTATTGATTCTGCTCGCAATATCACATGGAAAATGTATGGTGCTCCAATATTTCTAGATTTTTGGGCAAAGATATATGCTACTTTTAGAAATATCATCATTCTTGATCCTGTTCCTGCTAAGATGCGTGATTACTGCAAGATTTCAAAAGAGTTGAAGTCTGATGGTAGTAATGTAGCTGGCGTTTTATGTGCATTGGCACCTGAGGAAAAGAAGAAGGTGGAAGCACTGGTGTCTAGCTATGTTCGACCACTTCCTGAGCGTGATATTAACAAGGTGGTATCTGAGCCTGTTGGCCTGATTAAGTCGGATGCCATGCTTTATTGTTATGAGGATTGGAATCCTGAACAGCCTGTTGATGCAAGAGGTATGAGTGATGGTACGCTTCGTTTTATAGCGATTGTCGTAGCTCTTTTGACGGTTGCACCTCATAGTTTGTTGCTTATCGAAGAGGTGGATAATGGCTTGCATCCTTCTCGTGCTAAGGAGTTGGTTGATATGTTGAAGGATTTGTCACGACAGCGCCAGGTTGATGTGCTCTGTACGACGCATAATCCAGTTTTGTTAGATGAGTTAGGCAACAAGATGATTCCGTTTATCAGCTATGTTACCCGTGATGAGAATGGTGATAGTCATGTCAATCTCTTGGAAGAAAAAGAGAATCTAGCCAAATTGATGGCTTCAGGAACAATTGGTAGAATGATGGTTAATGATAAAATATAATGAAAAAGGTATTGGTGATTGATACGAGTGTACTTTGCGTTTGGCTCAAAGTACCAGGAAAGGAAACTTGTGGTCCAAGCAATGCCTTGGTTACATACGAGATGGTCTCTGAGAAAATAGAGGAAGAAAAGAAGAAAGGAACAACCTTTATCCTGCCACTGGCAACGATCATTGAGACAGGAAATCATATAGCTCATTCTTCAGGAGACAGAATGTCATTAGGTGAGGAATTTGCTCAAATCATGATTGATTCTGCTGATGAGAAATCACCATGGGCTGCATTTACTGAACAAAGCAGTTTGTGGAATCCCGAAAACTTAAAAAAGTTGGCAGAGAAGTGGAAGGTCACTGTTATAGGAGGGCAAGCTTTAGGCGATGCTTCTATTGTTGAGGTGGTAAAATATTATACAGATTTAGGATATGAAGTTGAAATCTTTACAGGTGATGAAGGATTGAAAGCTTACGAGCCTACGGTTGAAATTCCTAGGAGAAGAAGAAAGTAAAGACGTTAACGAATAAAAATATCCATGTGAATCGTTCAATTTTTCACATGGATATTCTGTTTTGACGGTATCATATATGTGATAATATTATTGTAAGTAAGGTATGGCAAACTTCACCAGACAATATCCACCTCCGATGAGCCAGCAATAAAGAATGGCAGCCAAGAGAAAAGGCTTAATGCCGGCTTTCTTGAATTTGTCAAAGCTTGTTTCGGCTCCCAATGCTGCCATGGCCATGGTCAGGAGGAAGGTGTCCAGTTGGTTAATCCAATCCACTATGCTTTCCGGAAGCAAATCAAGAGAATTGAATCCAATCACTACTAGGAAGGCAATGGCAAACCATGGAATGCTGATTTTAGGCTTGTTGGTATCAGTATTTTCCAGATTATCTCTTTTGGCAACATCCCTTGCTACGGTCCATGCAGTCACCAGTAATACCGGTACCAGCATCATCACCCTTATCATCTTCACAATGATGGCATTGTTGCTCACCTCGGCTCCCATGGCATTGGCTGCACCTACCACATGGGCTACTTCATGAACGGTGGAACCCGTAAAGAGTCCCATCATATCTGGTGATAGGTCAAAGATGCCAGCCCTGTAGAGAATAGGGTAGAGGAACATGGATAATGTTCCAAAGATGACTACGGTGGCTACGGCTACTGCCGTCTTGTAAGGCTTCGGACGAATGGCCCCATCCACACCCAATACTGCAGCAGCTCCACAGATGGCACTTCCGCAAGCGGTGAGCAGTGCGATGCTGCGGTCAATTTTCAGGAGTCTTCCCACCAGGATTCCCAAGCCGATGGTGCCGCATACGATGATGGCATCCATTACGATGGCAGAGAAGCCCACAGCCATCACATCCTGGAAGGTAAGCTTGAAACCATAAAGGATGATGCCTGTGCGGAGGATTCGCTTGCTGCAAAACTTGATGCCCGGTACCCAGGTGTCAGGCAGGTTGTTACGTAAACTATTGGCATAGAGCATACCAATGATGATGCCCACCACCATGGGGCTAAACGAAAGAGTTTTCACCCAGTCCATGCCACCGATGTAGAAAGCAGCGCATGCGAAGAGTGCGATGAGCAATACGCCATGCAGCATACTGCTCCTTTGTTCTGATAATCTCATATTTTTCTTTTTTGTCGGTTATTCGCTTTTGAAAAGCGGGTGCAAAGGTACGAAAAATCATGAGTTGTTGTATATACATAATAACTATACGTTATAATCTTTAGTTATGAATCTCTTGAATGTCTGCTGGAGTTTGGCGGTTTCGCCTCTCTTCTCTACAAACAGAAATTCTCGTTCCATCTTCAGATTCTCAATTTCCAGAACCTTGAATACTTGTTCATAGATACTCCTGTAGATGGCTCTTATGCTGATGATACCCATGCTTAAGGAATGTTCCACGAAATGCTTGATGCCCTCTGTGGTTCCCAGATTCATCTCAATGTTCAGATCAGAAAGAGCAATGCCGTTTTCCTGCAGGGCTTTTTGGATGACATCCAAGGTTCCGGAACCTAATTCACGCAGTACAATCGGTGTCTGCCTGAGAAGGTCAAGAGAAATCTCATCTTGTTGGGCTAGGGGATTGGAACAATGTACGAACGCCACCAGCTCATCTTTCATGAAAGGAGTGTATTTAAAGGTGGGCTGCCGCTTGATGCCTTCCACCATACCCAGATCTATCCTTCCTGCAGCAAGCGCATCCTCTATCTCATGAGAATTTCCGCTGAGCAGGGTAAGACGAATGTTGGGGTATAGTTTCCTGAATTCAGCAATCAGTTCGGGGAGAACATATTGTGAGATGGTGGTACTGGCTCCGATGCGCAGTTCGCCACCTGATTTCTCTGTGAGCTTCTTCATGTCGAAATCGAGATTCTGATAGGCATCGATAATCTTGCAGGCATGGTCAAGCATAAGTTGTCCGGCACGGGTGAGCTGGATGCGATTGCCGATTCTGTCGAACAGTTGCACCCCATATTCCTTTTCAAGCTCTTGTATGTGCTTGCTGATGGCAGGCTGACTGATGAACAGTTCGTTGGCAGCCTTAGTGAAACTCAGGAGTGTAGCCACACTTCTGAAAACTTTCAGTCTTGTATCTATCATTGTATGTTCCTTTGTTATTTCAAAAAATCTCGCCAATATGATGCCGAGTGCAGCAAATCTTCTGCAAAGATAATGCAAATGAGCGCAATGAAAACTTGTTTTCAAATTGCCGAGTGCAGCAAATCTTCTGCAAAGATAACAAAATTCTAGAAATCACTCGCTGGTTTCGCCTAAAAATAGTAACTTTGCATCGAACAAAAAGAAACCAAAGACATTATGAACATTAAGAATATCCATTTGGCCTATTTTAGTGCCACTTTCTCCACCAAACGTATAGTTCGTGAGATAGCATCCCAGTTTCAGAAGCCTGTCATTGAGTATGACATTACCTCAGATGTGCTGAAGGATGATGTCTCGCTGGGAAGTGATGGCGATCTGCTGATAGTGGGCGTACCTTCCTATGCTGGTAGAGTCCCGGAAATGGCAGTTCGTCCATTGAGACGTTTTCTGGGAAACAATACCCCAGCCATCATCGTATCAGTCTATGGTAACAGAGCCTACGATGATACGCTCATAGAGCTGAAGGACCTGGTGGAATCCCATGGCTTCAAGTTACTTTCTGCGGCTGCCGTCATAGCCCAGCATTCCATATTTCCCAAGATAGCAGAAGGAAGACCTAATGCGGATGATACGGAGAAACTCCATGATTTTGCTTCAAAGAGTAGGGAACTTCTACTCAAGATACCAAAGATGTTCGCAGTTAGCCGACTGATGGTAAAGGGGAATCGCCCTTATCGTGATACCAAGCCTATTCCTCTGCATCCAGAAGGGAGTAAGGGGAAATGTACATCCTGCCATGCCTGTGTGAAAATGTGCCCTGTCGGAGCCATCACTATGGGGGAACCCTACAAGACCAACGAAAAGAAATGCATCTCTTGCGGACGCTGTGTCGTGGTCTGTCCTGAGCATGCCCGACTTTTCGGTGGCCTGCTGTATAAGGCTGTCAGCTGGAAATTCGAGAAAGCGTATTCGGAACCTAAGCAGCCTGAATTTTTCTATGTGAATGTTTAAAGAATCAGATAGCAATGAGTAGATACAAGAATATCGTCTTCGATGTAGGAAGTGTATTGGTGAACTGGATGCGCATGAACCTTTATACTACTCTGTTCCATGGCGACAGGGAGAAGGCTAAGTGGATAATCGATCATGTGGTGACGAATGAATGGAATGATCAGACAGACTTGGGAAAGCCTATAGATGAATGTCTCTTTGATTTAAAACAGGCTTATCCCAAGTATGCTCCTTATATTGCTGCCTACTGGTACTGTTACAAAGATATGGATGGTGGTGAAATCCCTGGCATCTATGAGATCATGTGTGAACTGAAGCAAAGAGGATATCGTCTATACTGTCTTACCAACTGGTCTCATGAGACATTCCCGATAGTAAAGGAAGTCCATGCCCGTCTCTTTGGCATGTTTGAAGGAATTGTAGTGAGTGGGGAAGAGAAGTTGATAAAACCGAATCCAGAAATCTATCAGCTTCTTCTGAATCGCTATAGCCTCCAGGCATCGGAAAGCATCTTCATAGATGACAGGCAAGTGAATGTTGATGGCGCCAACCATGTGGGTATACATGGTATCCTATTCACAGGAGCTCTAGACTTGAAGCAACGGCTATGTGCTTGCCTTCAAATCAGACATTTTTAAGAAAATGAAACTCCTCACATGATGAAGGCTCTTGAATCATCCAGAACCTTATCATGTAAGGAGTATTTGTAATCACCAAAAAACTTATTCTCACACCAAAGGTGTGAGAGGCTACGCTTTCTATTTGTTTCGCTTGATCGGCTCATAATGATTATTTGCATCAAAACAGGAGGCGCATGTGCCGGTAAAGTCAGAGATTAAACGTTTTCTAACTTCATCGTATCCTTTAAAGACAGTAAACCAAACAGACCAATAGCCTAGTTTCTGAGCCAAACAGATAATTTCTTCAACATCTGCAATGCCAGCATTGAACTTATTGCGTAATCGTTCTGCTAAATCCCATGTTTCCAGGCGTTCCTTCCATCGGAAATCTCTTGGAGTAGGTCCTAATTCATTGCCAGGATATGCTCCAAGTTTTACTAAATCAAATAGTTTCTTGGCTTTGCCCTTTTCATCTTCATCCAAATGAGGATTCAGCATGACCGCTCCACCTGCAGTGTAGATGAAGTCTCTGAAAGTATTATCAGTATGTGGCCAATGATAATCCTCTTCATGAATTACAGGGTGCCCTTTTATGGAATTACAGATACCACAGGATATTAAAAAGTTATTCCATGCCGTCTCTTCTCCATTTGTTCCTTTTGGTTCAATATGTTCCACTGCGAGTTCATTTGGCAAATGGGTTCCTTCACAATAAGAACAAAACCAGCCAAGATTACCCAATAATGGCATTTTGGCATTATTATAGGGAGAATAGTATTCTTGTATAGTCTCTGTTATTGTTTGATTCTTGGAATTTACATAAGAGACAGTTTCGCCAACATTCTTTTTCTCTACTGGTCTCATCGGCTAATTTCCTTTCGTATTATATTCAGATTGTAATAAAGCAAGATAGGCAGGATTATCGCTGAAGGTAGCTTCAATCTCTCTTAGCTTCTCCAACAATTTCTTGTCTTCTTCTCCTTTTTGTATCGACTTGAAGTAATTTTTTGCGATTTCTTGCATCTCCTGAAATCTTTTACTTCTAATATTCTGTTCCAAACCCATTCGATCGGCAGTAATATCCTCTAATGATTCTCGGTAAGGTTCACCTTCTATCATTACATTTTCATCGAAGCTGATAAGCTGATCCTTTTGAAGACTCTGAACGATAAATGGACTATGGGTAGATACAATGAACTGAATCATAGGGAAAGCCTGAGCCAAATCCTGAAGCACATGCTTTTGCCAATGAGGATGCAGATAGAGATCAATCTCATCTATCATCACAACACCTGGTGTCTTTTTAACAGCATTCCGTCCCAAGCAACCATTTAATTCGATGCAACGATGGGCAATCTCTGCTACAATATTAATCATTGACTGAAGTCCATCACTCATGTAAGAGAAATGATGGCGAGAGGGAATATGTCCTGTTACCGATACCACAGCTTCTATTTCACCATGATCAAAATCGATTTCTGACAAAGCAGGAATAGCTGTTTGCAGTGCCTCAAAGAAAGCTTCGCGAGTTCCCTCAAATTCTTTTCCATCCCTGACATTTTTATCGTAACGAGCTAACCATTCCATAGCACCATCAAAGTCAACCTTGTCATGGAGAGCAAATTTGTAGGCTTTCTCTATTCTAGACGCTCTTTCCTTTATCTTACGGGTAATCTTCATCTGGGCATCGCTGGTTCTCTTGGCTCCGAAAGATAAGACTAATGGATATATTGCACCATCATGATGCTCATATCTTTTGGCTTCCATGTCTGAAACCATAGTCATCAGTTCCCCTGCACATGATCTGCTATGAGTTGTGGTACTACCAGTGAATTCGCGAGACCATGAAATAGAAATAGGAGTAAATTGTGGCTCATTATTTTCTATGGAATCAGTAACGTAGAAATCTGCATCTATTGTGATGCGAGTACGCTCTCCGTTTGGGACATAATCTTTTTCTGTTGAATCAAATGCCATAAAGCGATCATGAATACTAAAGTTGCGACGATATTGTACTGCACTAGGCAGTTTACTCAAACATTGCAAATAGGCACCCAATCCTATCTGTAAAGCCTTGAGCAAAGTAGTCTTACCTGCGGTATTGTTGCCAATAACCACTGTAAGATTCGACTTGAATTCCCTCATTTCACGCTGGAATCCTTTAAAGTTTACAATATCTATCTTGTTAATTCTCATGATTGCTATAATTTTATTATGCGCACAAAGTTACAACGATTTTATGTAACCTCCAAATTTTTAAACGTATTTCTTTAAAGATTTACGATTATTTTTAGACTACTAATAACATTCATGTCTTAATTAGAATAGGATATTAATATTTACGGCACAAAAGAGAGGCTGATATTACATTATACAGGCCATATTTAATTTACTATTTATCATAATCCTTGCAATGCAATTTAAATGCTTTATCATTAAAAAAACTAATTGCTAAAGTTATATAGTGATTCCTCTCAATAGGGGGTACTGCAAACATCCTATTTACCATAAGACCTCTTATAATGAAAGTGGGGGGGAGAAAGCAAGTTCCCGAAAGAGGATGAAGAAATCTTGCCTCCTGCCGAACTGCTTGTCGACTATTTCAAGAAGCGTAAGGCTCTTGATCATGAAATATTAAGAGATACTAGTGATTCAATATATCATTCGTTTTTAATGAAAAAGTACGATTTTGTTCTATTCAACGAACGAAATGAGGAAAAGCAGCTTCTCCTAATTCTGCCGCATATTCAAAACCTTCGTAACTGAAGCCTGCCAGTTCCTCAGGAGTAAGAAGCTGATTATTCAGGATATATCTCAGCATGGCTCCACGGCAAGATTTAGCCCATACAGCCTGCATCTTCAATCTGCCGTCTTTCTGGCGGACATAAAAGAGTGGCTGAATGACCTTTATCTCCTTACATACTCTTTTCCAATCAAACAGATGTTCATATTCCTCAGTTGATAGATGGATGAGTATGCCATCGTCAGCCTTCACACTATCGATGAGAACATCCGTGAGTTTGTCTTTCCAGAACTGATTGACCGGTTTGTCGTTTGTGGCTTCAAGCGATACGCAATGCTCCATACGATAAGGCACGATACCATCCATTGGTCGAAGCAAGCCATAGAGAAAACAGGTAATCCAGAGATGCTTCTGGGCATACTCTAATGAATCGTCACTTAAAGAGCTGGCACGCAGATGTTTATAAGCCTGACCATTGTAAGCCAGGATAGCAGGCATCTTTTCAGTTGCCATAAAATTATGATAGCGTTTCCAATTTTCAGTTGCAATCTTGCTGCTGCAATCCAGTTGCCTAGCCAATTCCTCTACATTCATCCTTGCCATTTCTTCGGCCAAGACATTGGCAACTGATTGGAAGAGTGGCACGGAGATAGGCTTCCTGTCTGCCTTATCAAACATGATTTTTGCATTTGCCAATAATATCTGCATAATAATCTATCTTTTATTTTTTGAACATCAATAATCAGTAGTTGTACAAACTTAGAGTAGCCTTCATGTAACACTGAAATGCCATCACATGATCCTCCACAACACCGATGTCTTGCGCATAGCAGACACCCATGTTGTTCATCGCCATTAAATCTCCTTCAAGAGCTTGCTGACGATATTTGTTTGCTGTTTCACGTTCCTTTTTCATTTCTGTAATCTCAACTTGGGTGCAAAGGTACAACTTTAATTTTGAATTTCGACACCCTAAAGATACAAAAAGAAAAGGCAGCTGCAAGCATCTTCACAAACGCCTACAACTGCCATCTCTAATATATATTGAAACTTCTTTCTACAATTCTCTCAAATTTTCATGAAACATCGCCTGTTAAGCGAAGTTCTTCATGTTGGATCTTGCACCATACTCAGCGCATGCTGCAACAATCAAAGCTAAAATCATTCCTAAAATCATCATAATATTATCCTTTCTCTATATCAATCTGTTATCCTAATCTACATCTTCTTTACCTCATCTAATATCCATTAGAGAAGCTTCATTGGAAGCATCCTATGGATGCCTCTCAAAGCTTGCTTACTTGCCGAGGCTAATCTTATGGTTTACATTTACAACCTCTGCAAAAAGAGCAGCTGCAACTGCCAATGTCATTCCTAATACCATCATAATGTTACCCTTTCTTTACTTTAATTATTCGTTATTCAATCTTTTCGAGTGCAAAGATAATGCCTTTTTGTGTGCGCACACAATTTTTCGGAAAGAAAATGCTGTCAAGGGTATGATTTCTTGATTTCCGTCAAAAACTGTCATGACAATTGGAACAAAATGGCAGGCTTTCAAAAAGAAATCCGTCTCTAAACAGCGGTTTCAAGGTGAATTATACATCACCATGATTACCTTTTCCCCATTTACCTTGTTGTTTTAGTACCTAGGTCTTAATCCTGCCTGTGGTACTCAATCAGAATTCCCCGCTTCGCAATCTCTGCATGATGACTTTGTAGAAGTTTTGTGATGAGAGTGGTCATAAGTAGAAATACGTTTTATTACGCCATGAAAGACTTCGGCTGTCGGTTTCATCCAAAATCATTGTTCATGTCATCGACTATGCGTTCCTTGCCGCTATGTAGATTGTAGAATTCACGAAGTCTCTTGCCTTCGACTTGTAATCGTTGGTAAGTATGCACCTGTAGATGTATTTACCTCCCCAGATATCAAGGTCTTCCTCTGTCCGTCTCTGTATTTGTATGTCAAGACGATAGGGCTTTCCCTTCCATTCATCAACCAGGTTGGAATTCAACTCGAATTCAATGTCATTGATTGCAACTGTGTTCCATCCGGTTAGGGAGAACATGGAATCATAGAATGAAGAGTACCTGTTGGCAAGGATGCAGAATTGCCAGCAGAGGGTCTCTACCCTTCAACGATTTCCTTCGAGAATGAGCCACCACAAAGATATACGCACATCAGAGAGCGTAGAATCTCGCTATGTTGATAACCAAACATTGTGCATCTCTATCCTAATGTGGAATCTATAGTTTGAGCCAAAAGAACATTAAATAGCTCCATAATCGAAAAAAAAAATCTCGAAAAGGTGTGAGAATCTCGGATTTTCTTTGTACTTTTGCCATGTCATTCAGAGTTTTTGTCTGTTTGTTTTTGCGACACTAAGATAAGTGAAATCTCTGATATGGCTAAATCCTGAGCAACTTTTTGTTAATCAGGTACATATAAAAAAAGTTAATGCATTTTGCTGCGGAAATACGGCAAAGAATAATTAAAATAGCAAAATACGTAATATGACAGTTGAAGAATTACAATCAAAACAAGAGCAATTGAGAGCAGAAATGTATTCAAATGCTGAAAAACTAGGGCTAAGCACAGCAAATCTCAAACCTATTCCTGATGGAGTGCTTGATGCAGAAAAATACCTCACTTCGAGTCGAAAGATTATGTGGGTACTCAAGGAACCATATGATGATATTGATGAAGAAGGTAATCCTCAAGGTGGTGATTGGTACCTGGAAGAAGGTTTCTTGGACGAAAATGGAAACATTAAAGAGTCAGCTAAGAAGATAAGAACATGGCAGTTAATGGCATATACAACATATGGAATTCTGAATAAGATACATTACGACGATGAAGGATGGGTACAGGAAGATGACCAAATAATGGAGTCTTTGTTGAGTACTGCCTATGTCAATATCAGTAAGATGCCTAACCTCACTAGCTCTGGCAAGACGAATCTTTGTGAGTGTTATGAGAATTGGAAGACAATCCTATTTAGGCAAATTGACTTATATAATCCAGATGTTATAATCTTTGGTGGCACAATTGCACCATTCTGGCATGATTTGGAATCAAATGGTATCGTATATGATCACTATAATAGTGCTATCTGTGTTTATAATTATAAAGGTGCGAAAGTTATCGATGCATATCATCCAAATCAGAGGAAAATAAAATGGGAGCTGTATGCCGATTCAATTATAGATGAATGTATCTAATAGTAGATAGTCCTCAATATGATAATGAAGGAAACCGGAAGACAAGGGAAATAGGAACTTGTTCACCTGTTTCAGGGCGTTGACCAGTAGGTCGTTCATTTTGTGTGCAGTATTGAAATCTAAGGATTTGCCGGAAGCTGACTCATATGTGTCAGCTTCGGTAGGCCAGTTCTTTGAAGTCACGCAATATGGTGTCCATACTGCAGGTACGAATAAACGGATGGAGGAACTGATGTCTCATGAGGTGAGTCGTGACATTCTCAACACATGAACCGCCACAAAGATATACGCACATCAGAGAACGCAGGATTTTACTGTACTGATAGCCATACTGTGTGCATCTCAATACTAATGTGGAATCTATGGTTGGTGCCCAAAGAGCATCAAATTGCTCCATGATGGAAAAAATCCTCCAAAAGGAGTGAGATACTCAGATTTTATTTGTACTTTTGCCATGTCATTCAGAGTTTTTGTCTGTTTGTTTTGCGACACTAAGATAAGTGAAATTTCTGATATGGCAAAATCCTGAGCAACTTTTGTTGCTCAGTTACTTATAAAACCTATTAAAGTATATTGTTGCGGAAATAAGGTTCACAACAGTATCTTTATAGCGGGCAATACCTCCGTGAGGCTGTGACGCTGCGGTTTGAAGGGTATTGCCCTCGTTTCTATTGGCAGTTCTATACTATTGAGACACTCCTATGATGAATGTAATTTCAACATCCTATGCCATTCTTGCGGTAGTACAATAGTAAGAGGATTCCTCATGATTATAGTGTTAGATTAGTTGATAATACCCGTTGAACAGCCGATTTTTGCTAAAATTTGAAGATTTTGTACTCCTACGCAAAAATACTGCATACCAGTATTGTAATTTTGCACTAAAAAAGATAGGAGATTAAGAAAATGAAAGAATTTGCAATGAATGGAACCCCTGTTAAGATGTGGGCACATATGTGTGACGCAACGGCTTGGCAACAAATATCGAACCTTTGTAGCCTGCCTTTTGTTTTTCATCATTTGGCATTGATGCCTGACTTACATGGCGGAAAGGGTATGCCTATAGGAACTGTCCTTGCTACCAGGAATGTCGTGATTCCGAATGCCGTGGGCGTGGATATAGGTTGTGGTATGTGTGCAGTTAAAACCAATATCCAGGTGGAGACCATTGAACAGGATGTTCTGAGAAAGAAAATCATGCGAGGCATACGGCACCAGATTCCTTTAGGAATGGAACACCACAAGGTTGCCCAGGATGAAAAGTATATGCCTGAAAATCATGATATTGATGGCATGACTGTTGTTAAGCGTCAATATATATCAGCTACCAAGCAAGTGGGAACACTTGGTGGAGGAAATCACTTCATAGAACTTCAAAAGGACGATGAAGGATGGCTTTGGATCATGATTCACTCTGGGTCAAGAAACTTAGGCAAACAGGTCTGTGATTATTATAACAGAGTGGCAACCATTCTCAATGAGCGTTACTTTTCTTCGGTTAAGTCAGACCTTAATATGTCATTCTTGCCACTGAGGACCAAGGAGTTTAATGATTATTGGAATGAAATGCAGTATTGTATCGATTTTGGTCTGTGCAATAGAAGGTTGATGATGCATCGAATTCAGGAGGTCATATCTGAAGCGATACCACACGTTGAGTTTGAGCCGATGATCAACATCGCTCATAACTATGCATCCTGGGAATCCCATTTTGGTGAGAATTGTATCATACACCGAAAGGGAGCAACAAGTGCCCGAGAAGGTGAAGTTGGTATCATACCTGGTTCACAAGGAACGAGTTCATATATCGTGGAAGGTCTTGGCAATCCTCTCAGTTTCATGAGCTGCTCCCATGGAGCTGGCCGTATCATGAGCCGAACTGAAGCAGTAAAGACACTCAATTTAGCGGAGGAAATCCATAAGCTGGACGAGAAAGGAATCGTTCATGCCATTCGTAGTCAGGAAGATTTGGAAGAGGCCTCTGCTGCCTACAAAGATATAGAACTTGTCATGGCACAAGAATCAGACTTAGTCAAAATCAAAACCCATTTGCTACCCATTGCCGTAATCAAAGGGTAGTGAATGAATTTATAGATCTTAGTTCTCTAGAATTACTGATTGCGTGATGTTAGAGAACTAAGACAACTTTCCTGTGATCTCGTTACAGCATGTATGTATTTGGTCAAGCTTGGATCGGAATTCTTTTAAATCAGATTGCTTGATGAGTTCATATCCTTCGAGATATTCGGTGCCTCCATAAAAGAAATCCATTTTGACATTGAGTACTTTACATATGGATTCCAGTAATCCTGTCTTGATGTCTTTAGCCCTTAACTGTTGACTAAAACCACCAGGAGTAATGTTGAGTTGTCTTGCAATGTCTTTTTGCAGGATACCCTTTGATGCTAATAATTCTCTTAATTCTTTTCCGCTCATACTCTTATTTTTTGTTTTTGAATTCCGTTGATAGTCTTAATCACCTTGAGAGAGTAAGTGAATACTAATTGCTTACATATATCGTTTACAAAGTAATAAAATGAATTCTATACCTTTTATATTTTCGAAACATCTTAGTTACTTATGTATTCGTTAGTTTGACATACTACAGATTTGATACAAAAGAAGTGGGCTGCCCCCATATACGCTTCTTGAAGGCATCGCCAAACGCCTATAAACACATACACGGATGGCAGCCCACATATTATGAGCTGCTCCGTGCCTCGTGTTTACATTCTTTTTAATTTTGGCGATTTATCAAGAAGTGAGGCACTTTACATTTCTTCCCACAAAAATCACGTCCCTAAGAACGATGGTGCAAAGGTACAAAAAATAAATCAAATTCTATCATATTTGAGTTTTTTTTTGTGTGTTGATTCATCTAAGTTCAGTTTTTCTATGTTTTTGACATACCTCTTAACACCCAAAAGAGTCTATATTTTTAGGTTATAGTTAATGGAAGTATAGCTATATATAAACTCCCCATTGTATGAAAAATATAGTAGATCGCGATAAAAAACGAGCATTTGCACATAATAAAAGTTAAAATATAGCCATACTGTAAGTAATGTCCAGAAATATTTGTTATTTTTGCAACGAAATCGAAATTAGACTTTCATAGTCTTACTTGGTTGATAGAAGAGATTAAATAAAGGAATGATGAAAATAAATATTAATTTTAGAAGCATGACCGATTGAATATTTATACCTAAAAAATGACAACTATCTAAAGTAATGTTGATGTTAATCTCATACATAGACATTTGGATAATTCATGTCATATTAAATGGTAAAATTAATTTAGGTCAATACTAATTATGAAATATGTATAAGGTAAAAAAGAAAATACATAGTGAAGCCAAGCCAGACTGGATGGTTGGGGTTTTGTATCAGATTCCCCCGAAGGTCTATGATTGGCAGGAGTCTTATGATGCTTGCATGAAGCACCTGATTATTATCAAGGACATATTGGAAAAGTCTTCGGTAAAGTGGCATCGTGGAAGTCGGAACTTGACTCAAATAAGAAATGTAAAAGTAAAAGGAGAGAGTCTGCTTGTTTTAACTAAAGCTGGAAGAAGTACCCTTTCTTTTAGAATCATACAAAAATAAAAGAAAATGTAATAATGAAATAGAATATTTGGAGGCTCCAAAAGAGTCTCTATGGGGAATTTATATTCTCACTTTATGGAAGAGTGTTTAATAAACACAGGCGTAACTGCTTGTGTAAGAGGTCTTATCAATTTTTATAAAATTACATCCTATGATGAATCCTTTAAATAATTCATGGATTAAACTGCCTCGAAGTTTTACTTCGTGGCGCTGGTATCATGACTCTAAGATGGTACATGTCTTTCTGTATTTTCTGTTACAGGCAAATGTAAAGAAGACAGATTATCTTTCCTTGACTGTATACCCAGGTCAGGTCGTGACCAGTCTTGCTATTATTGCGGAGGATACGGGCTTATCCCCAAGAAATATCCGTACTTGTCTTCAAAAGTTATCACAAACCGGTGATATCAAGGTTCACTCAAGCAATAAAGGAACCATTGTGACCATACGTGACTATAGTCGTTTTCAGCAGTTTCCTGATGAAGATGCTACTATTGGCTGGATTAAGCTGTACCGTAAAATTACTGAATGGAATTGGTATCATGATGCGGAAAAGGTACATTTATTCATTCATTTGCTGCTCAATGCTGTTTTTCAACAGCAGGTTGGCTCTTCTTTGAAACGAGCTCAGCTTGCTCTAAGCAAAAACACCCTTCATAAGGAAACACGTATTTCCCTATCTAAGATAAGTACATGTCTCAATGACTTGGTGCACACTGGTGAAATTGAGGTATTCAAGTCCCCTACTCCTCATCCAAACCTGATCACAGTTTGCAAGTATGAGCTTTATCAAGGTTTTACATCCAAATTCAGTTGTCTTGATGAGCTGGAAGATTCTTGCAGTACAAAACAATCTCTGTTTGATGGCAATTCTTCCCCACTATCCAGTGATTTAAATCCAATTGTAAGTTCTTGTTGTAGAGAGAAATATAGAGTTGACGACAATTTGTCCGACAAACAGCTGACAAACGAGCGACAAGTAGTTGACACGCAGGTGTCATATCATCGACAAGGAATCGACATGCAAGCGACAACTAATATAAAAGGAGATAATGTAAAGAACGAAAGAAAATCAACATCAATGCGCGTGTGTGCATGTGAAGGGATTTTTGGGGAGGAAGAGAATGGTGAAGCAGAAAAGAAAACATGCAAAGAAAGCTATTTTTCATTTCTCTCAAATTCTGATCCTTGGCTTGAAGTGATGAAACAGCGCTTTAAACTGCCGGACCGGTCTAAAGTAAAGACATGGCTTGAAACCTTTGAACTGGACATGGCTTGCAGGGGAAAGGGTCTGCATAAGGATTTGTCAGATTACCAGAGTCACTTTTGTGATTGGTTGAGCAAACAGAATTTGGAGCACCCCAAGTCTATGTATGGTTCAAAGTTTACACCGAGGTCTTCTCATGGAGGACAACTGTATAAATCAACATTTTAGTTCGTTTATTAATATTTAAACATATGGAAGCAGTAATGGATAAATTCCTGTTCAAGGAAGAAGAGGTGGTTCATCGTATCAAAACAGCCATCACCGGAAAGCGTTTCTTTAAATTGCCGTTGGACTATGTGTCCTGTTATAAAGCCTTATTGCAGGCTTTTATCAAGGCGGTCAATGATGTGAACATCAAATATGTCAGTATGGAAGGATTGGAGATGGTATTATACAATCTCTCTCTCTGGCTGGTAGGTCATAGCCATAAAACAGGCTTGTGGCTGAGTGGTGTAGGTGGTACTGGGAAAACCACTTTGGTGTATGCCATACAGAAACTGATACTTTCCTTGCGATTGAAAGACCCCATCAAATCCTCTTCCTCCCAGATTAAAATGGCTGGCCTTGTCATGAAGAACGCCTGTGAGCTTTGTCACTTGTATGTGGACCACTATGAGCGTTTCCTGGAATATCGCAATGTGTCTTTATTGGCTATTGATGATTTAGGCATGGAGCCTGAGCGTATTGTCAAATATGGGCAGGTATGTGATCCCATCAGTGAACTTATTGCCTATCGGTATGAATGTCGCTTGTTCACCATAGTCACGACGAATCTGCCTTCAGGTGATATTCGTCCGCGCTATGGGGATAGAACTGCCGACCGCGTGAATCACATGATGCACGTTGTTGTCATGCCGGATTTCAACTTCCGCCTTTGTTCTGAAACCTATTCCCGCGATTGACATGAAAGAGAAAGATGAGATTTTGGCCAAGACAGATGGAGGACTCGATATCTTTGTTCACTATCTTGGAAAGGAATGCCTGAGGAAAAAGTTCAGAAGTCACATGAGAGAGAATGACAAGCATCCTTCCTGTAAGCTCTATCGTAACCAGGCACTTGATGGCAGGTCCTACTACTATTTGCATGATTTTGGCGATAGTCGCTTTTCCGGAGATTGCTTTTTCGTGGCTTCGCAGGTCCTGAACATCAATCCTTCCACGGATTTTGTGCATCTGTTGAAAATGATAGATCAGGATATGTGTCTTGGGGTATTTGACCGGCAGACAAACCGCAAGGCGGTTCGTCAAGCATCTCCTATGTCAGGCATGAAGAGCCCAGATGAAGAAAACCGGCAGCCTCATGGTGTGATTGCCTATCAAGCGCAGGTCAAGGAATTTTCTGACGAAGAGCTTGCATATTGGGCTTCTTATGGCATCACTGAAGATACTCTTGACCGTTTACTGGTTAGGAGCTTGAGAAGTTGCCATTTTACAAAGGCTGATGGTCAGCAATATTGCATCTATTCCACTGCCCTGACGCCAAGCTATGGCTATTTCTTCCAGGAAGATAGGGGCATCAAGGTGTATCGTCCTCGCTCGGAGAACCGTTTTCTTTATGCAGGAGAGTTGCCAAGTCCTTATATCTTTGGATTGGACCAACTTCCCAGCCGGGGGAATATGCTCTTGATTACTGGCGGTGAAAAGGATGTTCTTTCTCTGAGCAGTCATGGCTTTTCAGCCATTTGCTTCAATAGTGAGACGGCTAAAATCCCCCATTTGGTCATGGATCAGCTTGTGAAGAGATTCGGGAAGATAGTTTTTGTGTATGACGTAGATGCTACAGGAAGAAGAGAATCTGCCCAACGGGTGGAAGAACTCCAGGGGCACTATCCGGTGAGTCGGATAGATCTTCCTCTTGCAGGCAGCAAGCAGGAGAAAGACGTGAGTGACTACTTCTTGCTGGGCGGCACAAGTGATGGTCTAAAGACATTGATTCAGCAAGCATTAAATAACAACAAGTGATAAACAACTAGTAATGACAACAATTATGAGAGTACAACACCACGCATTTATCCACGTGGAAGATGGTATTTGTCTTGTCGATTTGAAGAATGAGGATGAGAAATACCTCAAGCAAAACGGCTTTTCTAAATTGCCTTCCTGTATTCAGGGTGTTCAATTTTCATGTCTTGGTAAGTATTATCAAGGCTTTGGATTTAGAAATGATATCGGTGGCGTTGAGTTTTTTCATCAGCTTTATACCCCGTTTCCTGTCACCTTGAAAAGCTATGCACCAACAACCCTGCGCAGTCCAAAGGCAAAGGAGTATCAGGCATGCTGCCTGTTTTATGATTTTATGGATTATCTGGCATTCTATACCTTGAAGGGTTCCAGGGAATTCCGCCTTCCTCAGCATGATGCCTGCATTGTGATGTCTCATGTGAGCAACTACATGCATATGGTGGTGGACAGTGATGATTATGATGAGGTATGTATGTTTTTCCCCAATACTGTTGTGGGCAGAACAATAGCCCTTACTCTCAAGAGACGTAACCCGGGAAAGGTCACGGATTACAGCATCATATATAAGGGGCACGCCAATCTGAGAGCGTTTGTACAGGATAAGAATGAATCAATTCATCATGTTTTCAAGTAGGATGAGTAGAAGTTCTATCCTTATCCCCCTGCTTGTCCTTGTCATCTTGATTGCGGTCCTTGCACTGGTCTTGTATTACGACATCAAGCATACGTATCGAGATGGAGACCTATGGAAAAAATGACAGCATGGTATGCCCTCACCAATGACGTTGGCACTATCTGTAATGACGATATACTGGGACCTTCTGCTACAGAGGAATAGTTTTAGGGAAAGGTCTTAAAAAAACGATACAAGAAAAGCCCACCGGTCTTCTCACGAGGACCTGGTGGGCTGAGGAGTATATGAAAAATTGTTGAACTTTACCTACTGGCTTATTTATCGGGGCGAAAGGTGTCACCACTATGTCTCATGGCTTTGCCGAATCCCTTGAAAAGCCACATGAAAAACAGAAATAAGAATATTGCTCCCATAATCTTCAGTATTAAAAGTGTAACTTCTTGTTTATTGTACGGAGAAGGTAGAGATATGTGTGAAATCTGCTGTAGTCACACCATACTCTCCAGGCTGCAGGTTCACAATGGTCACCATGTATGAACTGGCCCCAATCTTCTTTGCCTCATATGGAACGGTATTGAAGGATGTCGTTGCCTTCATGCCAGAAAGTAATCCAACTTCGGCAAGCGTGAATCTGCGCTCTTTCTTCTTGGTCTCAAACTGGAATACCCCAATGGAGTTTTTCGGATCTTCGTTGTTGTCCTTCACTCTTACAATGAGTTGTACCTCTCCCTTGGCTATCTTGTTAGGTGAAGTATCACCTTTTACTCTCAAGAAAGTCTTACCCTTGTCCAGCAAACTGCTTCCCGGAATAGGAATGTATCCAAAACCAGAGGTCTTGGTCTTCATTTCTGCCTCTTCCTTTACCAGGACCACCTGGCTGCTGTCTGATTGCACCTGTGCAACCTGACCGATATACTCAGGTTCCTGGATTCCTTGTGCCATGCTTGTTGTACAGGTGATCAGCATCACCACTGCCATCATTAGATTCTTCATATCATTCAATATTTTGTAAATGTTATTAATATTCTTTCAAAATCCTAAACTATCTGCAATTTCTTTTGCTTCTACAAGATATTTTCTGTATCTTTGCGCTGTGAAACTTCCACATTTCATCTCAAGGAAATTCCTTTGGTTCAGCCTCTTGTATTCCGAAAGGAGTCAAGGGGCTTTATTTGTATCCAACTCCCCTAAAAGTCATACTCCGCCTTCAATGCCCTGTCTAAATCGCTTTGGTTGATGAGCTTCACGAAACTCTTATCTCCCACATATCGGTATTTTCCCTCCAAGTGGTGTTTCTCAAGCAGCTTCTCTACGATGCTTACATCCTCGGAGTTCATTTCCGCTATGCAGCATCCCATCTCTACAAAAGCCATAGCCTGGGCCTTACTGACGGGAAATACCCTCCCCATCATCATCTGTCCCTTATAGGGCTTTCCCTTTGGATATGCGTTTGCACTATGTGGCAAAACACTTACCTCTTTCCAGATAATCTCTTTTGCTTTCATTCTTTCTATCTTTTTTGTGCATGCAAAGGTAATGGTTTTACTCCACATCAACCTCCTCTGCACAATTAAATTAATATTTTAACACTTGTGGTATACCTGCATCATGTGTACGGATGCATACATCATTGCCGTATATTCTCCCCAAAATCTGATGCCAATCCATTTACGCTCACTCCATCAACCTGGTTGAACTCACATTGATTTCTATGCCCCTGAACTGACCTCAAAAAGAAAAAATTCTGGATTTCCTGAACACAAGCCTTTTTTCCAAACTTGTTCTTCCACAGAAAATCGAACTTTTTTTTATGACATTCCGGCATAACCTTCACACCATAGCCTTTTTCGTGCCCCCCATTTGGCTGCTCACAGGTCAGAAAGCCAAGTAATGAAGATGGAATCTTGCTTGGAATACCCTATTCCGACGGAATTGCGGAAGGCTGCCAAGAAAGATTCCAGCTTCATAGCTCGCATGGAGCGGTACTTGGTATCTGGCGGAGCAGCCTTACCTTTGCACGGAAAAAGCGTATCGGTGAAGGCATGTCACCAGGATATAAAGAGGGTGAGGTTCCACATGTGGAAGAACAATAACATGATAGAAAAATCACATCACGCTGAGAGCTGCTTCAGTACCAATATCTTGGTGGGCTTGCTGCCATCAAATTCGTAAATCTCCATTTCTCCCTCCTTGTAACCGATGAAATGCAGTTTTTGAACCCCTTCTCCTTCATCACAGGCAAATAACTCAATCTTCTGAAATCGGCAAGCTAGCAGAATGCATCCCCATCTGTTGGCTATACCTTCCTTTCCCTTGCTTTGTATGATGGCCAGACCACCCAGTTGCTGCCTGATACCGAAAGAACAAGTCTTTCTTAGATAGAACTCGTCTTCTCGTTCCCCTGTTCCTTTAATCCTGAAGCCTAATGTCTTCCAGAAATCCAAGCTTTCAGAGTTGGCAGATAACTCGTAATGAGTTTTTTCTTGATGTGTGATAATCCTTGTCATGAGCGTCTATAATTAGTTGTGAATCAAACATATCATCAGTATATTGTCTGATGAGTCCTATTTTTCTTTTCTGACCTTTGGGAACATAGAGGAGCTTATTCCTGAAAACAAGAACCTGAATGTCACAAAGATTGGCACCATGCTTCTTCATGATCTTGCCCAGGGTGATACTGTTTATCCAATGGCTCTTTCTGTCATCCATCGTTTCCAGTACTTCCTTTTCGAACTTTTCCATCTCCTTCTTCTCCCATAAATGAAGCAACCATTTCAAACTGATACCCCTTACCATGTCAAACAGTACGCATCCATAGCCATGAATCTTGCAATATTCCATCAGGGCATACCATTTGCGTTGTACAGTTTGTGTAGAGAAAAGATGGTAAGGTACCAGCATCACCATCACCACACTTCCATCCTCCAAGACCATCATATAGTCGGGAGTGAATGTAAGCGTGAATTCCTCCTCATATACAATCTCCTCAGGATATTCCACAAACTGCTCAATCCAGCTGCTCTTCTCTGCCATCTTCAAAAACAGTTCCTGCTGCCTATTGTAGAATGGCACCTTTCTATCGAGCTTTTGGGATTCAAATAGCCCGAACTTCATCCAATCTATTCCATCTTCCATGCGTGGATATAGATAGGAAATATCATACGCCCATACAGAACGCAGACTTCTTCTTTTCTCCCCTGTAAGATGTATGCATTTCCCCGGGAAGATGACCGACTCATACATTCTGAGTATGAGATCAGCCGGCTTGCTGTTTGCTCTATTCATATACTTCTTATTATTTTATATACTCCGATTTTCGTCTGCAAATATAGACAGAATAGTTGAAGCCACCAAATCTCATTAAGAGCTGTTAACAGGTACATTTATTGGTAACAGTAAGAAAGAAAAAGATAAAGAAAATATATAAAAGAAAGAGAAAAAGAAAGAAAAAATTCTGTTTATTTGACATATTTGCGTTATTTAACTGTTGATTTGTAAAAAGGCCAGTCATACCCCCTAAAAAGGGCAAATTAATCAAAAAAATAATTCAAAGGAGAAACGGCATTCATATATTTTTCTTATCTTTGCCCCATAATCGTAGCAAACACTTAACGATGAAAATGAAGAAATTATCATTCTTGTTGTTTCTGACCCTTCAGATGGGGATGGCTCAGGCTCAGGAAAAGCTTGGGGCACTCAGCTTTGACGATGGTCCGACCACAACCACTACAGTTCATATGCTTGATGTGCTCAAGAAACATCAGGTAAAGGCATCCTTCTTCGTGATAGGAAAAAACATCACCCAGGAGAGTGCCAAGGTCATGATTCGTGCTCAAAAGGAAGGCCATGATATCGAGAATCAAGGCTAAATTTTGTGCCAATTCATCCCAAAGGCTAAAGACCTTTTGGTTTTCTTGGCACTGATATATAAAAGTAAAGGGTAAGTAATTGTCTTACCCTCTATCTTATATATCTACTCATACTTTGGCACCTCTTTCACCTAGTTGTGCTCATCTACGTAAGTCTTAGCTTCTGAGTATGTGTCAATCTCTATTGCGGTGCTATCTCAAAAAGTCTTCTCTTTCTTCCTTAATCTTCCTTCACGATAGGATACAATTCTATGAATTCGCCATTATGGGACTGTCCATCATTGATGAGCTTTGCAAACTTCTCGCCTACTGTATCAATTGTATGGAAACCAGGCAAAGCCATGTTGCCATTCAGATCAGTGGTAGTTGGACCAGGGTGTACGCTGAAAATCTCAACAGGTATGTTGTTCTGCTCAAACTCCATTGCCATCACACCCATCATGGCATTCTGGGCAGCCTTGCTTGCCACGTAAGCCAGAGGATGCCAATACGGACTGATTTCACTAGGAACGGTGATGTTGACAATTCTACCCTTGTTGGCTTTGATGAGCGGAAGAAGGGCCTGAGTCACGGCCAAGGTGCCAAAGTAGTTTACGTCAGCAGTTTCCTTGATATCCTTTATGTCTGTCTCCCAGCTGGTCTTCGACATATCACCAGGAATACCGGCATTGTTCACTAGAAGATTGAGTGAAGGATATTTATCAACGATCTCCTTTGCCGCCAAACTGATGCCGTCAAGATCACAGAGTTCAATTTTCACCCAACCAAGCACTGTACATCCTGCATCTTTCAACTTGTTCATAGTCTCCAAGGCTCTTGCTTCATTGCGGGCACCGATAATGATATCCCAGCCACTTAACCCTAGATACTTACTGATTCCCAAGCCAATACCTTTATTGGCTCCTGTAATTAATGCTGTTTTGTTCATTTCAATCTATATTTTTGTGTTAAATATTTCCTAAATATATTTTTCTCATCCCTTCTTCCTGTGCAATCCTTCGGGCAGTAAACAGAGTCTCAGTAGGTGTAGGTACAGAATTCTGCATCTTGTACTGTGGGAAAAACCTGCTAAAATGAAGAGGACAATCGGCAAAACCATTGTCTCTGAGCCAACTGCACATATCTCTTATCATGCTCTCGCTGTCATTAACCCCAGGAATCAGCAGGTTTGTTATCTCCAGATGCACTCCTGCTTTCTTCATCGTTAAAAGCGTATCCAATACAGGCTGTAAATGACCGCCACATTGCTTCTGATACACATCTTCTGAGAATGCCTTGAGGTCGATATTGGCAGCATCAATGAGTGAAACTATCTCCCTAAGAGGCTCCGGGTTGATGTAACCTGCAGATACCAGGATATTCCAAAGCCCCCTGGAATGAGCCTCCTTGGCGATGTCATAGATGTACTCATAATAGGTAAGCGGCTCCGTGTAGGTATAGGCGATGCCCGGCAAATGATGCTTGACTGCAATATCTACAATATCAGATGGAGACAACTCGTAGAAATCTACAGCAGACGGAAGTACCTGCGAGATATCATAGTTTTGACAGTTGAGACAACGGAAGTTGCAACCTGTACAGGACAGAGACAGACATCGGGTTCCAGGATGGAATTCATTCAGCGGTTTCTTCTCTACAGGATCATCTGCCAAAGCACACGGTTTACCGTAAACAACAGAGTAAAGCATTCCGTTAAAATTCCATCTGCTGCCACATTTTCCATGCTTGCCTTCCAAGATAACACAATAGTGGGGACATAATTGGCACCTTACTGTATTGGAAGCATACTCTCCTTCCCCATCAACTTTCTGATAAAAACGACATTCTTTCATACCCAAACCATTTCATGATTACTCAATCATCTGAATATCGGCTACTAGAATACAATAGCCTCATAAGTATAAAGCTCAGCTGTCTTCCAGCCATCCCAACCTATTCCAGCCTTATCCTGAGAGCAATGCCCCAGGAATTCTTCCTTGGTCCATGATACTTCATCAGCCACCTGTGGAAGGAAAGTACCCGTATGATAGCCCTTGCGTATGAAAATTCCCTGCTTGCCCAGTTCAAACTCATCTATACTTTGGATGCGTTTCATCGGTGTGAGTACTGAGATTTCGATGTCAATATCATCCAGTTCCTCCATGGTCACCCCATAAAAGCGTGGATCCTCAAAGGCTGCCGCCTTTGCCATGTGCTCAACTACCTGATATAGTGGCATGTCTTCACCAAAATGTCCGATGCAACCTCTGAGTCTTCCCTTTTTGTGCAGAGAGACGAAGGCTCCACACATTGTAAGAAGAACATCAGATAACTTGCCTGGCTCATACTTCTTACCTTCAAGAGTAGCCTTGATGGTATGATAAGCGATAGACTTGAGCATCTTTCGGTCTTCAGAAGTTAAATCAAAACCACAGGTTTCTCTAGTAAAAACAAAAGAATGATACCCTACAACCTTGTCTTTTCCGCCAAATGGGGAATCACCGGAGTTGCAGTACATAACATGATGTGGCTTGATATTTGCATCATTTTCTGTCATCATCAACAATGTGGCAATAGGAGCCATGCCACATGCACTCGTTGCCAGATGGTCAATGCCAAGCTCCTGATTGTGAAGGGTGGCGTTCACAAATGCTTCTACCTTTCCTGTCATGATGCTATCTTTGGTAAGTCCATCTACAATCTCAGCATCCTTGTATGCAGGATAGTGCGAGAAGTCGCTGCTGATAACAAAAAGATTCTTCTCATTCAGGTAGGGCTTCAGGGTATCAGCAATCTTCTTCAAGGTCGTCAATTCCTGCGTGGCAATGATGATAGGAACAATGGATGGTATCTTTTTCATGCGATATTGCAGGAATGGCAGTTCCACCTCCAGGCAATGCTCGCTCTCATGTGCTTCTGGAGCATAAGTAATAGCATCACTCTTTTCCATAAGGTCTTTACAGAGAGCGGTATCTACAGGAACATTTCCCAGAGGAGTGGCATAGGCAGAAGCACCTGTATTTACTGATGCCTTCCCCAAATACACATGATGGCTAGGTCCCAGGAGAAAGATGTGCTCATATTCAGCATCCGGATTGATGGCAGCAAATGCCGATGCTGCAGTCACCCCAGAGAACACGTAGCCGGCATGAGGTACGATTACTGCCTGTACATTCTCCATTAAAGGGTTCTTGCACCTAGAGAAACAATTCTGAACATCCTGGCGGAGTTCTTTGGCATCGCCAGCATAAAAACTTCCTGCTACAGCAGGTTTGCGAATCTTAGCTTCCATCATAATACTTACTATTATTAATACGATGAATATGATTTTTCTCATAACTCAAGATGATGATTCAGATGGCAAGATGCCACCTGTTTGCAAAGATACAAAATATCAGGTAGAAAAGAGTAAAATAGGATAAGATTTATATTAAATTTAATTTCCTCCATATCATTCGAACCATGATGCTCTCATTAGATGGTATATATTTGACTTACCCCACAGTCAGTGCTTCCCTAAATCATCAAAGTCAAGCATAACTTAAAGGTTATTTGATACGGCAGTATGTAAAACGATGAGAAATATTTGGCTGTTAGGACAAAAATATGTATTTTTGCAGTGTCTTTGTGAGGCGTTGTCATCTCTGTCTTCATCATAAGATTCGTTTGCCCCCTACGACTCGCAATGCAGTGCAGATTAAACATCAAAATAACCGATATGAGAGGGGCATCTCATATCAAAAAAATGAAGAGTCATGAAGAAAACTCTACTAGTATCAGCATTCTCAGCTATTGCCATGGTTTCAGGAGCACAAACTGAAGTGGCAAGTGCTGTCGGTGAATTTGATTTCATCACCAAGAATTTTACTGTAGGTCAGAAGACAATTCCGTATTCCTTGGTAAAAGATGAACAGAATGGTAAGTATGAAATTACCTTCTACAACACTGTTTTCAACAAAGAGAGAACCATTCAGGTTCCTCTTAAGGAGGTAAAGTATTATCCTACTAAGACATATACTGCATCCCTCCCTGTAAATAAAATAACAATAATGGAATCATCAGATTATGGAGCCTTGTATACACCAGACCACCCTTTAGAAACCTTTGATGATTTTGCCAAATATGTAAAGGAAAAAATATCCTACAATTATCTTGATTATGTTCCGTTTGCAGATGCTCAAGGAAATTGGTATTTGGGGGACGATTATGATTATCATAGCAATATATTTGATGGATTGTCCAAAACTTTCAAATATTTTGGATATTATGACAAAAAGTCCAATCAGGTGCATATGTGCATTGCTAATGTGAAGTTTGAGGTAGATGATTCCAATATTGAATGGAATGAAGGCAGTGCTCAAGGTGAGGTGTTCACTCCTATACTGAAGAAAATCTCCCTGAAGGATTATGACGTAAACTGTGCTGAGAGTTTTGATAGCTATGTTACTCAAAACCTCTTTAACCAGGATGAAAAGTTTGAGTTTGTTACCCAATCTTACAGAGAAGTTGCATCCGATGGCAACAGTGGAATACAGAATTCAGAATCTCCTTACCAAATTAATGGCCTGTCAGGAAACTCTCCTGTAGCCATTTCTATCAGCAGAGAGAACAAGGCCTACGAGAGCTATATCTCAGTTATAGGAGAGGATGGCGAAGAAATAGTCAACCTGCCAGATGGCAGTTATGACCTCCATTTCATCAAGTTGGATGGAAAGCTCTATATGACAGTGAATACTGCTAAAGACGGTCAGGAACAGACTATTATTTATAGTGTAGATAATGTAAATACAAGTATTACCGAATTGGCCCGCACCACTCCTGTGAAGGCTCGTAAGTTGTTTAATTTATTGGGAATGCAGGTTGGTAAAAATGCCAAAGGCTTGGTGATTCAGCAGGGCGGAATCAAATATGTTAATAAATAGGAAGGGGCATATTTAAAAATAATGAAAAGACCCGGATGAGGTTCACCTTAGCTACCTGGTCTTTTCTATTCGTCATAGATACTAAAATCGTGCTGCCTATATACCACTTGAAAGTATATAGGCAGCACCGCCCATAAATAGGGGCAAGAGCTTCTCACCCTGCCCCTATATCTGAATATCAGATTCTCTGATAGATAGCATCATAAACCGAGTCAATGCAACCAGCTAATATATTGTCCGTGACATCGAATGGTATCCATTCTTCATCTATCTCCCAAGCACTCTCGCCTTTGTAGAAAAGGCTATTGCCATAGAGTTTGATGTATGCCACCTGTACTTCTTCAAGTTCACTGGCGTTTTCAACTCTTCTAATCACCCATCCCGCATCATAGTGCTCCTCATCCTGTGTGAGGTCAATTTCCGTTACACCCTTTTCCGCCATCATGTTCTTGATGGCATTTTCAATTTCTTTGTGAAGTTCTATCTTCTTTTTCGTAAAATCGATGTATTCCATACCTTATTATATGTGGAGAGGTGGTTAACCTCTCCGTTACCTTTTTTATGCTACAATCTGGTATTGATTGAAATTCATGTAATCATCCCCATTCACATGGCATTCCTGCCATGTTGCCAGCTGCTCGGTGGTGATGGAATCAAGTTCCAAGCGTTCTGCGATGTACTGGAGTGCTTCCTGTTCCGTATTGAAATACTCCCACTCATATGAACCATCGAGACATGAGTTCACCACGAAACGGCAACTGAAATACTTGCCTTCGGAGTCATTCGTGGCATAAACTTCGTTTCCTTCCTCTTCCACCATGAAATAAACCTTCATGTCCTCATAGTGCTTTTCAAGAATATGACGGAAATCCGAAATCCCCCATGCCTCCTCTGCCTCGATGGTGAGTAACCCCTTCTCTATTTCACAACTTTGGATGAAACCTCTGAGATAGTAATCCTTGATGTCTTCTCCCAAAGCCCATGCGATGTTACCTTCCCAATTCTTGGCAGAAAGCTCATCAAATGGCTTTCTTTCACCCTTGTCAAACTCTCCGAAAAGCTCATATATCTCCTGGAGGTCCTTTTGCTTACCTTCAATTCGGTATCCGACCTGTGCCCAATTCGCCATAGTCCTACTGATTTTCTATTTGTGAATAGTAAAGCTGCTTTTCCTTCAAATGCGCCATGATGGATGCCGCCAATGTACACGCCCACTCATCACGTGGGTCATACCATCCGTGCTCGTGGCATTGTGCGAGCTTGTCAATGAATGCCATTGCCACCTTGAATTTCTCATTCACTAAGTAGCGATGGTCATTAGCCAACTCTTCTCCAGTGAGCTGAGCACTACCCATCTTGCCATTAACGAAACGTGAGAACACGTCTGCAAACTCCTTGTCATTTGGTGAAATTACTTTTCCCATGATTTCTACTATTTAAAAGTTCAACATTAAAAAAATATTCTAGATTTCCTGAAACCCAGCCTTTTTAGGACTTTTGTTTTGGGAGAATCCGAGATTTTTTTAAAAAATTACATTCCAGCGTAACCTTTACCACTATGCCTTTTTTCGTGCATAAAAGATGGCTTGTCCACCAAAGGCAGAAAGCCAAGCAAGAAACGTCAAACTTTTTCGGAATACCCAATCTCTGATTGCGGAAGGCTGCCGAAACAAGTTTTATGCTTCTAATCCTTTAGGTGGTGCTTGGAGTCTGCCAGGACAACCATACCTTTGCAAAGAAAAAAGCCTGTGGTGAAGGACAGCCTGGAGATGGTATTGAAAAATTGAGGTTTTCCCGCATGACAAAAACGAAGTAGTTAAATAGAAAAAACTCAAATCAACCAATCCGGTTGTCGAAAATTTCATCCTTATGCCAAAATAGCTGCTAAATAAACACCTTAATTTTAACACTTCATAGCCCGTTTTTTCACATAAATGCCCATATTTTAGTTAAAAAATAAGTTTAATTTATTTTATCCCCTCTATCCCAAAAAAACTTTGTTCCTTTGCAGCCGATTCAGGAATTTAACAATAAAATAAAAATGGGAACATTTAGCATATTTGCTTTAGTATTGACCTTCATTCTGGTGTTTTATTATGCCGTGGTCATTTTAATGGATCTGAGGAAAATCTATCCAGAGATCAGGAAGGATGATGTAGAGTTTATCAAAACTGCTGAGGAGCAAGAAACTCAGCATGAAGAAGAGGAACAACCTGTGGATGTGGACGAGGACAATATCCTTCATCCTATATCACATGAAGTTGGTGACTCTCAGCCGGCATCTGGCCAACCTCATAATGAAGGCACCTATATGACTGTTGAAGATGTCAAGAACATGAAGACGAGTGAGGTGTATGAGAGAATTCGCAATGCCAAGAATGAGATGATCACCTATCGTGCCGATGCCGAGCATGAAATGGCATCCGAGGATTTCCGTCAACACATGATAGAGGGTGAAATGCTGTTGGATCAAATGTCAGAGAGTCTTGCCAACATGTCGTTATAAATATCATTTCGTATGAAGGACAAAGTCAAGATTCTAGCCATGTTTCTCCTGTTGCTGTCCATTTCCCAACTGGCGATGGCCAATTGTGGAACAACCGATTATAGCGGAAGCACCGGCAGGCTTTACGATATGGTGACTTATGTACTCACCATGTGTTCCTACGTGGCACAGCTTACGTATGTCATAGCCACTCTTTTGAGTTTCTACTGCGCTATTAACATCTACATCAAGCTGCAAACAGGTGAGGATGGATTTGCCAAGAGTGTTCTGATACTCATCGGAAGCCTGATATTCCTGGCTTCGGCAACATTTGTATTCCCTGCGTTTTTCGGATTCCGATATGGAGTAACAGACCATTTATGGTAGAAAAAAATATAACATATATTCATTTAATTATTCTAAGACAAACAATGAACAAAGTAATCAGTAAATTGGTTAGTGGCGCAAAAAAGGGTGCCGCAGCCACAGTTAAGAAAGCCAAGGCTTTCGTAGTGAACCCTCGTATGGGTATGCTTTCAATGATGCTCCTTTTTGTGAGCGTGTCAACTTTTGCTCAGGATGTGGATGCAGGTCTCGCTGCTATCGAAACCTCCACTGAGAGCTTGAAACGATATGTACCTGTTGTGACCAACTTGTGCTACGCCATTGCCGGTATCGTGGCCATGATTGGTGCCATCAGTGTGTATGTGAAGATGAACAACGAGGAGCAGGATGTCAAGAAGAGCATCATGATGATTGTAGGTGCTTGTATCTTCCTCATCGCAGCAGCTCAGTGCCTGCCTTTGTTCTTTGGTCTCTAATCCTTGGATATGAGTAATATAGACCAGGAAAGATTCCAGGATTATCCAGTTTTCAAGGGGCTTCAAAAGCCCCTTGAATTCATGGGTTTGAAGGGAAGATACATCTATTGGGCTGCTGGTGCTGTAGGAGGGGGCCTTCTGGGCTTTCTCATTGGCTATATCATATTTGGATTCATTGTTGGACTCATCCTGCTTACCACTTTCTTGTGTGTGGGTGGAGGGATGATTTTCATCAAGCAGCATAAGGGCCTGCATAGTAAGAAGTCTCCCAAGGGCATTTTTATTTATGCCCGTTCTAAAAGCTATTAGGTATAATAACAAAATAAATTGATTCAACAACATGGTAGCAATCGCAGTGGTAACGCTCTTTGTCGCCATACTGGCAGGCATGGGCATATCCGTTTGTGCCTTTGGCACTGGAGGAAAGAGACCCAAGGTCTTCGAAGACATTTATTTCAGTGTGGAAGATGTAAATGGTATGGGAATAGTTTATACAAAAGGTGGTGATTATTCTGCTGTCCTCAAAATCAAGAACCCTATCAGAAAGTATTCTGCTTCCAAGGCCAGCTATTATGAATTCACGGATCTCTTCACTTCTCTACTGCAATTGTTGGGTGAAGGATATGCCTTGCATAAACAGGATGTTTTCGTACGCAAGCAGTTTGACATGAACAAGATTGCAGCTCATGAGGATAAAACTGCAGCCAAACGTTTTCTGTCCGATTCCTACTTCCGTTTTTTCAATGGCCGCACATATGTGGCACATGAAACCTATCTGATTATTACACAGAAGGGTAAAAGTGGAACAATACATAGTTATGACACTGCCAAGTGGAAGGATTTTCTAGTGAAGCTCCAAAAGGTTCATGACCGTTTGAATGGCTGTGACGTGGAAAGCTCATTCCTTGGAGCTGAGGATTGCAGAATCTTTGCAGACCGTTTCTTTGCCATGGATTTCAATCATTCTCGTGTATCCATGAGTAACTTCAGGGTTACCGGTGAGGAGATTGGCATGGGAAACAACCATCTTAAGGTTTACAGTCTCCTGGATGTGGATCAGGTAGGCCTGCCTGGCATGATTCGTCCCTATTCCGAGAATCAGGTGGGTAACAGCATCCTTTCAGAGGATTTGCTCTCAGCTTTGGATTCTCTCCCGGATGTAGATACCTTGGTTTATAATCAGGTTATCTTTTTGCCAAATCAAAAGAAGGAAGTCATGAAGCTTGACAAGAAAAAGAACCGTCATGCTTCCATTCCCAATCCTAACAACCAGATTGCCGTTGAGGACATAGAAAAGGTTCAGTCGGAAATTGCCCGAAACGGCAAGATGCTTGTTTATGCCCATTATAATATGGTGATCAAGATAGCTGGTGATAAAGACTTCCAGAAGATTACAAATTCCCTGGAAAATATGTTCTCTAGGCACAGTATCCATATATCGAAGAGAGCCTATAACCAGTTGGAACTCTTTGTAGCCAGTTTCCCTGGCAACTGTTTCAAACTCAATGAGGACTATGACAGATTCCTCACGCTTTCGGAGCCGGCTCTTTGCCTGATGTATAAGGAGCATCAGCAGCAGGGTGACAATTCGCCTCTGAAGTGTTACTATACTGACCGACAGGGACTGCCTCTTCCCATTGACATTACTGGAAAGGAAGGTAAGGTGAAATATACCAATAACTCCAATTTCTTTGTACTGGGACCAAGTGGAAGCGGCAAGAGCTTTTTCATGAATTCCGTGATGCGACAGTATTATGAGCAGGATACAGATGTGGTCATCGTGGATACGGGCGACAGCTATGAGGGAATCTGCAACTATTTTGAGGGAACCTACATTTCCTACAGTAAGGAAAAGCCCATCTCTATGAATCCTTTCAAGATAACAGAGCTGGAGTATGAGGAGAATTTTGGTGAGAAGAAGAACTTCCTGAAAAGTCTTGTCTTTCAGCTTTTCAAGGGAACAGATTATCCCACAAAGATTGAAGATACCATTATCAATCAAACCATTACGGAATATTATGAGGCCTATTTTCATCCCTTTGAAAAGTTCAGTACCAAGGAAAGAAGCCAGCTGAAAGAGATGCTGCTACTTGAGGATAAGAAAAATGGTAAGTATGACCAGTATGAGCAGGAAATGGAGGAACGCTATGATCGTATCATGGAGGAAAAGGAGACTTCTTCCAGAAATGCACGACTCATTGATAAGCTCCAGGCTGTTTTGGACGATACTGCTGCCACTGAAGGAGAGAAGAAAGCTGCCCTTCATCAGCTTCAGCGCCTTACTCCAGAGTTGATAGAGAAAAATTATCTCCTTCGCATTGAGCGTAAGATTGATAAGATGGAGAGACAGAGAAAGAATCTCAGAGTTCAGGAACTTTCGTTCAATTCCTATTATGAGTTTGCCCTTGAAAGAATCCCGCAGTTGATTGTCCAGCAGAACATTGAGTTTGCAATCCATGACTTTGCGGCCATTCTGAAGCCTTTCTATCGCGGTGGTGAGCAGGCACACATCCTTAACAATGACTTGGATGCATCCCTGTTTGACGAGAAATTCATCGTCTTTGAGATAGACAAAGTGAAGGATGATCCTATCCTTTTTCCTCTTATCGTTCTCATTATCATGGATGTCTTCACTCAGAAAATGAGAATCAAGAAAGGCAGAAAATGTCTGGTCATAGAAGAGGCATGGAAAGCTATCGCCACACCCGTTATGGCCAACTATATCAAGTATCTCTATAAGACGGCCCGCAAACATTGGGCAATGGTGGGTGTGGTCACCCAGGAAATCCAGGATATCACCTCCTCTCCCATTGTCAAGGAAGCCATTGTCAACAATTCAGATGTGTTCATGTTGCTGGACCAGAGCAAATTCAAGGATAAGTTTTCGGAAATAAAGGCAACCCTGGCTCTTACAGAGAATGACTGCCAGAAGATTTTCACAATCAATGGCCTTGACAACAAGGAAGGCAGATCTCCGTTCAAGGAGGTCTTTATCAAGAGAGGTCTGGTGGGCGATGTCTTTGGAGTGGAGGAACCTCCTGAGTGCTATATGGCCTACACGACGGAGAAGCAGGAGAAAGAAGCACTGAAGTTCTATAAGAGACGCTTGGGTTCCGACTATAGAACCGCCATCGAGACCTTTGTGAGCGATTGGCATTTGAGTGGTATCCAGAAATCTCTGGAATTCTCCCAGAAGGTTCTCAAGGAAAGAAAAGTATTCAATTATAAACAGTCATCATAAAAGAACCATGCAAAGAATCTTAGCATCGATCATCTTATCCTTTCTTATTTGCTCTCCTCTTTGGTCACTGAGCTGGAGCAGTGTGAATATAGACAAGGTGACGGCCGCGGCTATGTCTGCTGCCTATGAAACGGAAACATTGGTGGAAGGGAATACGGTCAGTAACATCAATAAAATCTTTGATTATTATCAGTCTGCAGGCTTGGCATCTGCCGGTATCTTCCAGAGCATGAAGAAGTTGAGGGACGCTAGACGTAACCCGGGGCTCTTTGCCTCAGAGGAGAATTATTATTACCAAAGAATCTTCCGTTTGGTGAAGGACGGTATCATGCCGAAGTTCATTACTGTGGCAGGAAAGATGTTAAAGCAGCCGGATAATGCCATCCATTGGGGTCCCTACCTATTAAAGACCACAACGAATGTGGAGAATCTTTGCAAGCAATTTGAGGTGGTGGTTACTAACGGTAAGCGTTCCTTTAAGGACATCAGGTTCTTGGTACTCAATGAAGATCTCCAGCGGATATTCGATTTGACGCAGCTCGGAGAAGTGGACTGGAAGTCACTTCTGGGAAAATTGGGGGAATTTGGAACAGGCATCACCCAAGAGGAAATCGCAGAGGATTACAAGAATCTGGGAAGTATCATTGCGCAGGCAGGAAAAGCCGCCTATGACAGCAACCTGGAAAGTGCCAGCAAGATTGGTGCCATATTCAAGGCCAAGCCCAAGGAGATTACCAAACTGTATAAGTCCTTCAAAAAACACTATAAATCCTTTAAGGATGCCGGTAACATCAAGGAATTGTTGTTTGCCGTGGTGGGAGAAGGCAATGAAGATGCAGTGGAAAAACTCTTTCAGACAAGTGGCTATAACCTTACGGGATATATCTCTTCCTACATCAAGGAACTACAGGGACAGTATTACACTGAGAGATGGTATATCTACAAACATGATTCCGGGTCGGAAGTTAAATGTGAATATAGTCCATCTAGCTATGAGGGATATGGTGATGCCAGATGGAAAGAAGCATGGCACATTCATACCAGTGGTAAAAAACGTAAAGCCTATGAGAAGATTCCATGTTATAAATCCCTTTCTCAGGATGAGGACAAGGAAGTGAAAGATAAGCTTTTCCAAATCACAGGGTGGAATGCAGATAAATGTCAGGAATATAACCAGGCGCATCCTGGTCACCAGTGTACGATACTCTATACTAGGAAGCATGAGGATAGAAAGCGCCATTATGGAGGCGGACTTTTGAAACATTCCTATGACGAACGCTTCTGTTTTAACTCCTACAAGGTAAAGGTGACAGACACTTGGGACATCAGAGAGGAGATTTATGAGGAAACCTTTGATTCTCAGACAATGGACAAAAAAACTTTCATCCAAAAGATGAAGGCTCGTCTCAATGGCTTGATTGATGAAAATGAGAAATTCTTGAAAGAGCATCCAACCATATCTATAGAGATGGGTAGTGATCATCCAAGATATTATACCATGGCTGATGAGAAGAAAATGGAAGGCTGTAATTCTGTAAGTTTTATCGCCCAATGTGATGATGGAGCCACCCTTGGAGAAGGCTCGTTCAACTGGAAGGAAAATGGCAGCCAGGGAAATAAACTGGAATGGCCGAAGTCCAAGGACTTTGCCATGTCCAATTCTCCAACGGCAGATGATGGATCCAAGCCATTGCTTCAAAAGCAAAAGGAATTCTCAGATGAGGTCAATGCCCTGAAATCAGAAATCAAGGGCAATGATACCAAGATGAGAAATCTGGTCAAGAGAATCAATCAGGCCAAGATGAACAGGAATTTGCCCCTTGTAAAAAAGCTTCAAGGCGAGTATGATACCCTGTCCGATGAAACGGCACTTCTCAAGGAACAACTCAAAGAAGCCGAGGGGAAACTCTCCCAAGCCACTCATGCGCTGGATGAATACTACAAGGATATGAGTGACAATTTGGATGGTCCCTATCGGATACCCAACAATATGGCCAGCCTGGCCTCCATGTATCAAATCCAATGGCTGGATGAGGGAGAATGGGTGCAAGGGAGTGCTGCCTATGTCTTTGTAAGACATGGCTATTGTGCAGATGCCAAAACCAATGTCACATATACTGCTTCCTTGAAGTTAAGTCGCAAGCCTACCTATGTGCTTGGTGTACGCATACACCGCGCGGTTCTGTCAGTGGATTTCAAGCTTACCTCCAGCAGTAGTTCTGAGAATGTCATCGAAGTCATGAAACTCAACATGAACCAGAGCGAGAAATTAAGGGCAGAGGAGGTCAACATGCGACTTAAGCAATGGATGGAAGACCTTCTAAACTGTGCTGTCACAGTGAGATACAATTATGCTTCCAATCCGACAGAAGAGGATGATGATGAAGACGGTATCCACCTTCTCTTAGCAGGTGACCGCCTACAGGTTGCAAGATATGTAGAACAGGAACTGACCAAGATCTTTGCCCAGCTGGTTCTTATCGAAAAAGTGATGACACAGAGGGAATGTATCTTGGACTTTCTCAAAAGGCAGATCTTTGATGTGGTCAGCAGAAGCGGCAGAAACGGTATCGCCGAATATGCCCTCAGACGTTGGGAAGGTGTAGGCTTGGAGGCTATGAAAAAATCCTCTCTTGCCCATAAGACAGAACAACAGGATATTGGCAGTTCTAATGATCAATAAAATTGTAGTGTATGAATAGATTCTTCATGGAATATCTTTTCAAAAGGTATATTTTACTCTTGGTGATATGTATCCTACCCTCCTCTATCCGGGCACTGAATGATCCGGCTTCCCTGGAGGCCATGATTGCCAACCATAAGAAGGTGAGAACCCTGCTGGAGGTGAGAGCTATCGCAGAGCTGGGAGTTTATGAGTATCATAAGCAAAGCAGTAAGAAAATCACTGACCATCGCAAGGTGGCAGAACAGCTTGACAAGTATAAGCGCTGTTTCGATATCATGGACTTGGTGCTTCAGGGAACGGCAACTGCCTTCCATGGTGTCAACACCTATACGAGTATCAAGAGAAATATCACCAGATATTGGAAACTCATCGATACCTATCATGACAAGATCCTCTCCCATGGCGCAGTGTGGTCATCGGATACATTGATTCTGAATACCACCAACAGGGCGGTGGTAGATATCAGAGACGAGGTGGGTGAACTCTATAAGTCCTATGGAGAATTGTCGCTCATCGTAACCGGAGCAACGGAATGCACCACTGCCAACCTGATGATGATTCTAAAGCACATCAATGAAAGCATGGACCACATCGATAGCAGTATATACCATGCCTATTTGGATATACACACTTATATGACCATCCGACTTGGGTATTGGAAAAAGGAAATCTTCATGGCTAGAACCATCAAGGAAATCGTGAGGGATTCCTATACCAGATGGCTGAAATCCGGTCACCTGGTCTTCAACCATCTTCAGGCGAAAAAGTCATTCACCCATAAGCCCTTGGGAGGTGGAAGCCTTATTGGAGGAAGAAATGAACATGTTCAACTAATAGAATAAAGTATGAAACGAAATCATCTGAAAGGTCTCTTGTCCATGCTTCTGAGCTTGGTGAGCCTGTATGGTCAGGCACAGGAGGTTACTTACATCCACGAAAGGGATATCATGAACCAGTTCACCACCATGGAAACGGGTGCTGGTGTCCTCTCTCCTGCCTGGTATTACAATTCACTGCATAAGAATTACCAGAGAGATGCCAATCTAAGAAACAAGCTTGCCTATCGAACGGATGTCATGGCCAATACGTCCAAGGAAGTCAATGAGGCAGAGAAGGTGGATTCCGATTATGTGGAACGAGCCAAGGTGGAGGCGTTGAATATCGTTTCCCGTTCCTCTGCATCTGATTTGTCGTGGGTTCTGGAGAAGAAGAAACTGGACTCCAAGATGCTGCTCTTCGATAAGAACATCAACCATATCGTTTCCTGTGGCGGAAGTTCCAGCGATTACCGGAATTGGCGCAACATCTACAACTGTTTTGAAACAGCCATCAAGATCACTCATGAATCCTACCAGGATTTGGGTATGAGGAAAAGAGAGTATCTGGCTATCTATCAAGACATCGTGAAGAGAAACGTGACATTGGTCAAACAACTCCTGTATTGGAACTCATTGAAAAAAGGAAAGAGATTCTCTGAAAATAACACCAGGGTTGAAAGAAATACTTCCAACACGGTCATTGCCTCGGATGCCTACAGAAGATGGCAGGCTGCCATGGCTGTAGATGGCTTTTCTGGTGCAAAACCCTGATAAAAGCAAGAAACAAAAAATAGAAAAAGAAATATAATGGCATTTACATCTTTATTTTTAGACACCTCCACAGGCAGTGTCACAAGTGGTATGGGAAGTTATATCTCTGACCTCTCAAAAACCATCGGAGTGGACCTGTTTGAGGAAGACATAGACAATGTTGTGTTTAGAACCAACGAGTTTCTATGCAGTGCCGATTTTATCGGTTCGGATGGTCCCTTCTGGTACATTCTCCAGATGAGCATGGCACTTGGAGCCTTGTTTTCCATCATTGTGGCCGGTTCCATGTCCTACAAGATGCTCGTCAAGGGCGACCCCATCGATGTAGTCAAGATCATGAAGGTACTGGGTATATCTCTGGTCATGTGCTTCTGGTATCCATCATCCACCAACAATAATGGAAGTATTTTGGATGCACTGGCCTTCATTCCCAATTGTATCGGTTCCTATACCCATGACCTCTATGAGGCAGAGGCGGTTCAAGTGAGCGAGAAATATAATGAACTCATGCCCCTGATACAGAAGCGAGACTCCATGTATCACAAGATTGCCCCTACTCAGAAGGTTGCCAAGGAAATCATCCTGAGTGAAATCGTCCAGGATGCTTCCATGCAGATAGAAGATATCGAGCAGAAGCAGGAAGGTGAGCAGCTGGCACAGGAAGCAGCAGACAGGTCTATTTTTGCAGGCCTGATTATAGGTTTGGACAAAATCGTTATGTTCCTGGCACTGGTCATCTATAGAATCGGATGGTGGAGCACCATATTCTGCCAGCAGATTCTCCTGGGTATGCTCACAATCTTTGGTCCTATCCAATGGGCTTTCTCCGTGCTGCCCAAGTGGGAAGGTGCATGGGCTAAGTGGATTACCCGTTACCTCACGGTGCATTTCTATGGTGCCATGCTTTACTTTGTGGGCTTTTACGTCCTCCTTCTCTTTGATATTGTTATCAGTGTACAGGTGGAGAACCTCACTGTTATTACGGCAGGAAAAGGAGAAATTACAGGATATATCCAAAATGCCTTCATGACCTGCGGTTACCTGCTGGTGGCTTCCATTGTGTCGCTGAAGTGCCTGAATTTGGTGCCGGACCTGGCAGCATGGATGATTCCTGAGGGTGATACGGCTTTCAGTACCAGAAACTTCGGTGAAGGTGTGGCAGCTTCTGCCAAGCAAAGTGCCATGAGTCTGATGCCGAAATAGTCTTAACAACACTATCAAATAATAAGAATATGGCAGTTTTACAGAATTTGGAAAACAAGATCAAAATGGTGATGATCATCAGCAGCCTCTTTTTGGTGGGCTGCGTGGTTATCAGCCTGGGCAGCATCTTCATAGCCAGAGGCATGGTGCGTGATGCCCATAAAAAGGTATATGTACTGGATGGTAACGTCCCTATACTCGTGAAGCAGACCACGATGGAAGAGACCTTCGATGTGGAAGCCAAGAGTGACATAGAGATGTTTCACCATTTCTTCTTCACACTGGCTCCGGATGACAAGTATATCCGTTATACCATGGAAAAGGCCATGTATCTCATTGATGAGACCGGTCTGGCTCAGTATAACGCATTGAAGGAGAAGGGATTCTATAATAATCTGATTGGAACCTCCACTATCTGCAGTATTTTCTGTGACAGTATCAGGCTGAATAAGGATTCGCTGACCTTTACCTATTATGGCAGGCAGAGAATAGAGAGAAGAACCAACATCCTCATGCGCCAGATTGTGACAGCAGGTAACCTGAAGAAAGTACCAAGGACTGAAAACAATCCGCATGGTATTTTGATTACCAATTGGCGTACCCTTCTGAATAAGGACCTGGAGGAGAAAAAGAAGTCAGAGTATTAACACTATACATTATTATATAAATGAGTTTGAAGAAAATGATCATGGGTGAGGAAATGCCAAGCAAGGATGATCCTAAGTATAAGGAACGTTACCTCAGAGAAAAAGAGGCAGGAATGAAGTTTGCAGAGAAGTCGGGCATCAATTTCCTGGTGGCCAGGATTCAGGCTTTTGCCAACAATCATAGAATTGCCTTCATCGGCCTGGTCTTTACCATTGTGATAGGTTGCCTAGGCATCAATGTGGTGAATATGATAAGATCATATAAGAAACACGGTTCAACCAGAACTACCGCAGCGGAGATGGTGGATTCTGTCCTTCTGAAACGTCAACAAATTAAAGAACGCCCATAAGATGAAGACAAATAAGATTAATTTCAAACAGCCCAAGTATTACATGCCTCCGGCATTCTATCTGATATCCTTGTTTCTTGGTTACATCGCCATTGATACATTTAATATCGAGCTGGGTGAAGCAGGAAACGGTCATCTCAAAACTACAGATTATCTGTCCAGTGCCTTGCCGGATGCCAAGACGGATAGCCTCTTGGGAAGCAAGATGGATAATACGGAAAGAAAGTATGGTAAGATTACAGACCTTTCCGGATTGGCCAGTGTGGAAAGTGACCGTGACTCAGTGAATAAAAAGGAAGAATATGAGTCTCAATACAATAAGAAAGAGGCAGCACTTATCAGACAGCAGGAGGCTGAACAGGAGGAACTCAAGAAGTTGCGCGCTATGCAAAGCCGTGTAAGAGAGAACTCCCAGCGACAAACTTCCGCTTCCAATGACTTTGTGGCACCAGTGAGTGATTCCGAGATAGCGCGCCTTCAAAGAAAACGCAGAAACCAAACCTGGGAGGAGATGAATCGGAACCTTGCAGGACTCGCCTCACCAGACGAAATGGAGGATGAGCAGGATAAGCCTGTCCTCTATCGCTTATCAGATACGAATCGAGTGAGTGAGAGACGGGAAACTACGGAAGGCGGAAGCCTCAAAAGTGGCCAGTCTCCAACATCACCCGACAGTGAAACTCCTGGGAAAGTCACCAAAAAGACAAAAGAGGTTTCTTCCTATTTCAACACGTTGGGATTGGAAAAGAATAAGAGTCATCTTATTTCCGCCATCATTGATGAGGAAGTCAAGGCCGTGGATGGCAGCAGGGTTCGTCTTCGCCTCTTGGATGACATTGAAATCAATGGCATAACAGTAGGTAAAGGTACCTATCTCTATGCGTCGATGAGCGGCTTTGGAAAACAGAGAGTGAAGGGTAAGGTGGAAAGTATCTTCTTTGATGAGGAAATCTTCAAGGTCAATCTCTCGCTCTATGATACGGATGGCTTGGAAGGCCTTTATGTTCCTATGAGCAGTTTCAGAGAAACCACACAGGACATCGCTTCCTCAGCCACACAAGGAGGAAACAATCTCACGGAGAACTCCACTGGAGGTACTGGCATTAAAAGCTGGGCTTCACAAGCCATGAGTAATGCCACCCAAAAGGCAATGAATGCTTTGGGTAAGAATGTCAAGAAGAATAAGGTCAAGCTGAAATACGGCACGAAGGTTTATCTCATCGACTCATCTTCTGCTCATGGTAAGACAAAATCATAAATCATTTAGAAATCAGTAAAATAATTGATATGAAAAGACTTAAAAAGAAGGTGGTGGCACTCATGATGATGTGCCTTGCCAGTATAGGAGCCAACGCTCAGAAAACGTTTTATGATATGGAACGTCTCACGGTGAATGAAAACGTATCCTCCATTATCACTGCTTCGGAACCTATCCGTATGGTGGATATTTCTACGGATTCCATCGTGGGTGACAAGCCGCTGGATAACGTCATTCGTCTCAAACCTATCTCCTCTCATCATCAAGATGGCGAGGTGATGGGTATTGTCACCATCATCACTGAGCGCTACAGAGTCCAGTATGCCCTGGTCTATACCAGTAAACTGGAAGAGGCAGTAACAGACAAGGAGGTGGAACTGGTAGAAAGAAATGCCTTCCATAATCCGGAGGTAAGCATGTCTACCACAGATATGGTGGCCTATGCCATGAAGGTCTGGAACTCTCCTGCCAAGTATAGAGGCATTATCACGAATCATCATAAGATGAAGATGCGTCTCAATAATATCTACGTGGTGGGTGAATATGTTTTCATTGATTTCTCGGTGGATAACTATACCAACTTGCAGTTTGACATAGATGAACTCCGCTTTAAACTGCAGGATAAGAAACTTCAGAAAGCCACCAATCAGCAAACCGTGGAGCTGAAGCCAGCGCTTCTTTTGGATAGAAGCTTGTCTTTTAAGAAAGGTTACAGAAATGTTGCAGTCTTGAAAAAGATGACTTTCCCAAATGACAAGGTCCTCTCTATAGAACTCAGTGAGAAGCAGATCAGTGGCAGAACCATCTCCATGCAGTTAGATTATGAAGACGTTCTCTCTGCAGACTCTTTTGACTCTCTTCTTCTGCGTGAACAATAAGTGATAAAAGATGAAGTACAATATGACAATATTAAAGAAGAGTATCGGAATGCTGGCATTGGCATGGGGCATCCCATCATCCATGGTGGCACAGAACCAGGGTAGCCATCTCATGATAGCCATGGGAGGCGCCTATCCTAGAACCCTGGAGTCAACCATCTCCTATGAGAAGGAAATGCTGTATCATAACGCTTGGGAATACTTTGCCACCTACTCTGTCCAGTATGATGAGGATCCAGAGGCAAAGCATATTACCAGAAAGTCGTTCTGGCATAACCATAACACCTGGGGTGTAGGAGCCGTCTATAAGCCCTGCGTTGGAAGAGGAAGAAATCACCACGGCAGTCTCAGAATTGGCGCAAGTGCAGGTAGCGATTTTCATAAGGCCATAGGAGCTGTCCATGTAGGCTATGAACATACCTATAATCTCTATGACGGATGGAGTGTGTTCTTTGCCATCAAGGAAGATATATCCATCAGGGGTAAGGACCGGTTCAAAACCGGAATTAATCTGGGCGCAAAAATTCCATTGTAACATTTTAAGCAGCAAGACAATGAAGAAAACATATATTTCTATTTTTTGTGGACTGTTGGCCATCTTATTCCAAGGTCTGTTGGTTTCATGTGACGAGCATGAACCAATGGACTATGGTATTCATGTTGGGTATGTCCTTTGTGACGACCACAGTTGTATGGATACGACCACCTACTTCTCCCAAACTTCCAAAAAGGCAGTGGGTGTAGTGTTTACAGAGGCTACAGAAGAACATCCTGCCATGGCAGTGATGTTGAATGAATTCCAGGAGACCTTCTCTGATTCTTTGGGAGTGAGCCAAGGAACGAGCATGGATATTGAGTCTTACGATGGATTCACCAATACCATCGCCATGTTCAATAGTACCGACCAAGATACAGGAAAAGGCTCACCTATTGCTCAGGAAATGTTCCATTTTCATTCTAAAGGGCAAAGTGATTTCATTCCTAGCGTAGCAGAACAGAGAGTCCTGATAAGAAATGCCCCTTCTATCAATCCTTTGATCATGCAGCTGGGAGGGCAACCTATTGACTTATCTGAGGATACCTGGTACTGGACATCCACAGAGGTGAAGGAAAACCCCGGCTATCAGGCTTGGCTTTGCTCTTCCGTGAATGGAGGTATCATAGAAACGCCCAAGACCATGCGCCATAAGGTGAGAGCCATCGTGAATTTAAATTATCCAGATTAACTGATAAAAGCAATATGATATGGGATTTTGGAAAGAATTGGGCGTAACAGCCCTGGAAAAAGGAAAGAATCTCTTTCGTGGAGGAAAACAAGCTGTAGGCGGAGCAAAAAATGTTGAAGGCATAGTTAAGGATGCCAAGGTTTCCATTCCTGCTACGACAAAGCCAACCAGCTATCGGGCTTGGGAGAAATCCCTTTCACCACCTAGTTTTACCCCTGCGTTTAATCAGAGCAAGACAGGATGGAAAACTCAGATGAAGGATTTTTGGGGAGGTCTGTGGAAGCGTTCACCAAAAGAGGCTAAACCTGCAGTGGCAAATTCCACGTCTGGGCCTTCTTTTACAGAACGAGTCAAGAATTGGTTTTCCCGTCACTTCTCCAGACAAACAACCTCGCCTTCAGTAAACCCGATTATCCCTGGAAAGCCAGTTGTCCCAGTAAGTCCTGTTATACCGACAAGGCCAGTAAGACCTCCGGTTTTCAAGGATAGCGGCTACCTGGCATGGGAAAAATCTCTGCCAACTCCGTCCTTTAAGCCAAGGTTTAATGTGATTTCCAAGGAAAAGGAATCTGTTAAAACTAGCAAGGAAACTGTAGAGCAGGTTATCAAGAAAGAAAAGAAAACAGTTGAAACTGTAAAAGGTGAAACTAAAACAGGCAAGGAAACACCGAAAGAAACAGCTCATAGTACAGAACAAGCTGCAGAAAAGGTGAACGAAAGAGCAAAAGAGTCTGCAGAGCAAGCAGGAAAAGCAACAAAAGAAGCAGCTAAGGGGGAAAATTCCTTCAAAAAAGCAGCGAAGTTCTACGCTAAGAATCCAAAAGTTCTTGGTTGGCATGCAGCTCTTGGTCTGGGTGGATACAGTTTAGTTTCCGGAGATGGTGTCATCAACCCTCTTCTCTACTTCATTGGAGGTAAGAATGCTACAGAAAACGGCCTTGGTGGTATGGTTGGACAAGCAGTCGCTGGTGAAAAAGCGCCGGATATTTATGATTCGGTTACAAATGCAGCAGATTCAGTAGTAAATGAAGGAGTTGACCTTTACCAATTCAGTAAGAATACTCTAGGCAACGTGGTGGGTGAAGGTACCGACCTTTACCAAATGGGTAAGAATTACGTGGGTAATGGTATGGTCAGCAATGGAAGTGGAGGCTACTATGATCCCACGACAGAGCAAACTCCTAATCTTTACCAGGCCAGCAATCCCGACATGGGAAACCAGGATGGCATGTTGAACAATGTGATGGGAGGTATGAACCATCTTGTGAATCAGGTTTCAGGCGGTGCTGTAACAAAGATGAATATTCTTTCTTTGGCATTGTCTGCCTATATGATGTTCGGACGTTTTGGGTGGCTTGGAAGAGCTGCCAGTCTGCTTCTGGGAGGTATGACCTTGAAGAATATCAACAATCGTCAGCTCCCATATCAGCAGGTTCAACAACAACGGCAAAATCCTTCTCTGCAATATGTGCCGCAAGTTAAGCAGCCACATGCTTCCATGGAGCCAGAGAATAGGTATAAGAGTTTGGAATATCCAATTTCTACAGAGGACGGAGAAGTGGTAAGCCGTCCAAGAAGTATGAAATTGTAATCCACAAACAATAATAGTAAAATTGAATGAAAAAGAACTATAAAGATATGCTCCTAGAGTCGGGAAGTGGCTTCATGATGCCATTTTCCCTCAGGGATGATGAGGAACTGCAGACCACGTTGGGATTTGGATTGCAGCGACATCCAACTGGTGGGCAGAAATTTGAGCACCATGGTGTGGATCTTCTGACCAGTGGAAAACCTCTCTACTCAATTGCCACCGGTACAGTCATCGGTGCAGGTCATGACAGTATTCATGAAGATTATATCATAGCCAAATATGGCAAATACGAGGTGAAGTATGGTCATATCACCGAAGCATATTGTCCTTACGGAACCAGTATCAAGGCCGGACAGGAAATCGGCAAGAGTGGTCAATTCCTTCATTTGGAAGTCAGATTTGATGGTGGCACCATCGATCCCATGGAATTTCTGGCCATGATTTGGGCTAATATCCAGCAGCTGGCCGCAATGGGTATCAACAAAGCTCCTACTACAGAGCAATTGGGTAGCAGAAAGCCCAAAACTCACTATGATAAGGAGCAGGATGAAATTCTGATGATGATGATGCGTTGGCTCCCTGCTTACATGAATGAACTGAGATTGGGCAGCTATACTCCCTCAGATAGACTGCAGACCACCCTCAAACATGTCATATCCGAGGCTGCAGAACGCAATTATTTCTTCGAAAAGCTTCCTGATATGGCTAATCCTCTAGGTCTCACCGGTAGAAGCCTGCCAGTGGCTGAGAAAATCCAGAATCTTCTCATTGAAGATTTCCTGAGCTATGCCTGGCTTCGCCATGATGCGTGTCCTGCTTCCTGGAACGAGGCTCAAAAAAAAAACTTTCTCATCAAGTTGCCCAAGACGGCCTAGTGGTGGACCCACTGTCAGATTTGAGCATATACGTTGAGAGTTATGATGTCAAACATGAAGCCTATGTTTATTTCGATGCCTCAGGAAGAAGATCCTGGACCAAGGCTTGGTTCAATGGAAGAGACAGGGGAGAAAACGCCATTGAGGTAAATCGTCAGCAAGCCATCAAGTTCATCAATGATGAGATCTCTCATGATGATTGGCTAACAAGGTTCTATCCCAAGCAAATGACAGTTTATCATAAGGCCATTGAGCAGGCACGACAGCAGCTACTGGGCTTTTAATATCATTTTTATAATGGCTAAAGAGAACAATTATCAGAATTTGGCGCAAGTTGGCTACTGTATCCGCCAATATTTCAGCAAATATATGGCGCCAACGCTTGTAAAGGAGGTAAGAAATCTCCGAGAAAAGCAAACCGAGGAATTTATCAATCGTTTGGAGAAAAATGAGTCTCCATTCGTGCCAGTGGATGTACAGCTTCAAAATGCTGACAATCAGCTGAAAGTGTGCGGAAAATGGTACAAGAAATCATCAGATGACATGATCAGGCAATGTAAGCACAGATGGGGAAAAGATACCAAATTTGCCAAGGATTATCAGACATTTCTTGATTCCTTCTATAAGGAACTCATCAGACAAAATGGGGGTAAATCTTCAGAGAAACTCGCAGCCTTTGCAGAAAACTATGTGGCAAATCGATTTCAGGGACTTATCATTGAGCAGCTAGCCAGAGAGAAAGTTCCCAAGAACAGTGCTACCTACATTGCAAGAAAGGCATTTGATGACAGTTTATTGGGACTGCTTCCAAAAATCGGTCCCAAAGAAGGTGAGCATGATTCTCTCATCGCTCAAAAAGCTGATGACCTGTATAATCCCAATATTTGGGAACAGGGTACAGCCATGGGTGGTTCCATGGTCATTGATGCTGCGGTGACAGGAGGTTACGGCTCCGGTAGTTCCCTCATAGTAAAAGGTGCAACTAAGGCTGGAATCAAAGTGGCGCCAAAAGCCGCTGCTTTCTTGAATTCTGCTTGGAGTGGTGTAGCCATTGATGGCGGTCTGAGAACAGGCTTCGCACTGAACCATGCCAGAAACTGGGAAAATGAGAAATATGCCAAGGAAGACAGTAAGTTCGCACTTAAAGATGAGGATGCCATCAAGAAGATTCAAACAGCCAGTGATTCCATCAAAAGGGGAAATTCAGAGTTGATTTATCAGTTGAATGGGCAGTTGGAGCGAAAGATAAAAACATATAGGCCTTCATTCACAACACGAAGCAAGAAAGAAATGGACTCCTTCTATGCCGCAAACAAAAATCAGGCAGGTAAATTGCTGGCTCAGATAAGGGAAAACTTTTCGAAGCAAACCGTTCCATTTCGTGCCAATAACCATCCGCCGGAATGGATGATGAAACTGGGGAAGAAACGCTGTGAACAATGTGCCTCCGGGTTTTATGCCATTGCCATGGAGATGTCGAGGGAGAAAAAAACATGGATGAGTATTGGTGGTAAACGCATGACCCTTAAAGAGGTTAGTCAAAGAGCCATGGATTATGCTACGGCTGCTGTAGCTTGTGAAAAGAAACAGGCGTCTGGTCAGGCGAAAGCTCCCAAGAAAGATACCTGGGATTCTAATATGGATAAGCTCAATAGCTTTATCAATCAAGCAGATCCATCATCCACAGATTCTTCCCCATCATCAGCTTACCATTCTTATAGTCCTGAGGAAGAAACTCAAAGACAAGATTCCTCTAGGTATGAGATGACAAGTAATAAGGCCTCTTTTCAACAGTTAAATGCCGGCTGGGCTGATGCCTTGGATAAGATGGGACTTTCCGGTTTCAGTGATGTTACCAAGAACATGGGCTACGTTTTGGCCATGCTGCCAGACATGATGATAGGTATGTTCACGGGCAAAAATCCTAACTTACAGGTGAATGACAATTTGCTGCCACTTGCGGCCATCTTTGGTGGCATGTTTGTCAAAAGTCCCCTTCTCAAACTCCTTCTGCTTGGTTTTGGAGGTGCCAATTTGCTCAACAATGCCGGTCATGCAGCATTGGGACTGGCCAAACCGGCTTCACCACAGCGGGTTTCTTACAGGCAATATGAGGAAGAAAAGCTGAATCCGAGAATCTCAAATCCGGTCATCAGCGGAACAAGTATGATTGCAGACATTGACGGAAAGCCATGTGTCATAGAAATCTCTGATCATGCAATCGATGCTTACGAGAGAGGAAACCTCCCCTTATCCACATTGGCCAATGCCGTCTTGAAGAAATACGATGAGAATAATGCCTTCGCAGAACGAGAATATGAAAGAGGCATTCATCAGGAACTTCAACAGCAGCATTCCTTAGGTATCAAATAGACTGAAAGAAGATGAGAAGACAATGAAAAGGAAACTATGCATGAATCTTGCCAACACTTCTAAGAAGGTAATTGATGGTATTTCTTGATGGAAATTATCGCCTGATAGAGCCCCAATTTCACAAAGTCTTAATGGTGTAATATAAGGAATATGAACATAATATCAGAAAAAGTCATGTCAGATAGAGGTGCTAAATTTAACACATTTCAAGGCAAAAACTTTGAATAGAAGAGGATTTAAGTTAAAAATTAAAATCAATTTAGTTTAGGGTGTTCAATCCAAAACTTTTCTTTTATTTTGCCATCAGATTCAGCGTTATGGGACAGCTGAACATTACATAGATTTATAACGATCATATATATCATTTATGGATTTCGAAGAATTGAATAAGGCTGCCTCACAAGAGGACGGGCCTACTCGTATTGCCAGAGCATTGGACAAATTTGCCAATATGATGATTGAGCGTTTGGAAGCCTGTAAAACAAAGAACTGGGAACAAGGATGGACTTCTGGTGATAGCCTGGTAGGACTTCCTCAGAACATCAATGGAAGACCTTATGTAGGAGGAAATGCATTTCTTCTGCAGATGCATACCATGATAATGGGTTACCATGTTCCTGTTTACATGACCTCCAAGCAAGCACGAGACAATGGAGCCTTGATTAAAAAAGGAGAGGCTTCTGTGCCAGTGTTTAAATGGGGACTGAGTGTGAAAGACGAAAACGGAAAGCGCATCAGTGAAGACAAATACCTTGCCATGGATAAGGAGGACCAGGCTAAATGCCAGGTTCGTCCCTATCTGATGGTCTATAACGAGTGGAATCTTGACCAAACCACTTTGGAAGAAGTGAATAAGAAAAAGTATGATGCCATTATTTCCCGTTTCACGCCAACCACATTGAGTGACGATGTGGGGATGTATAAGAATGAACCACTTGACAGAATGTTTGAGAAGCAGGAGTGGGTGTGCCCTATTCATGTTAATGAGGAAGTGCCTGGTGCAAGCTATAATAAGACCCGAGACTTCATTAAGGTACCGATGAAAGCACAGTTCAAGATTCATGAGGGAGAGGATGAGATCTTCAAGGATGGTCAGGAATACTATTCGTCTGCCCTGCATGAAATGGCCCACTCTACTGGTCATCCCTCGCGACTTGACCGTCTGCCAAAAAGCAAGTTTGGTTCTGAGGAATACGCCAAGGAGGAACTTGTTGCAGAGACCACTGCATTTGTGATAGGCAATGCACTAGGCTTCTCTAGCAGAATTTCTGATAACAATGCCGCCTATATAGACAGCTGGATTCAGACGCTGCGTGAAAAGCCAAAGTTCATTACAACGCTTATGTCGGACGTGAATAAGGCATCGCGCATGATTTTGGAAGAGATTGACAAGCAAAAAGTAGCATTGGGTGAAAAGCCGCTCATGGAGGGCAACCTCGATGGCATTGAAGAGCAAATCAAGAATGAGGAACAGCTGGAGAAGATCAAGCAGCAGAACGTGATGAAGGAGGAAAATGTATCTGATTCCATCACGAAGCCACTCTCCTCTCCAGAAGCTTACTTTTCATCCCTCATGACCCAGATTACGTCTGATAAAGATAGCGAGCATACAGTCCTTGCATTGGAAAGTCTTCCTGAACTCAGAGCGTATTTCCAGGACAATGAGGTACTAGGCAGTTGGATTGAAGAGGTGAGTGACGAGAAACTTCTCTCTTTAGGTGCTTCCCTTCTGCCCAATATAAAAGCGCAAGAAACAGTGGATAGTTCACAAAATACAGATAATAACATGAAGGATTCTAACGAAGAAGGCAAGACAAGCCAGGATAGTGTGACAAAGCCAAAGAATGAGTATTATTTCTCTTATCTGTACCTGCAGAGCGTGGATAATACACAAGAGTTTGATGATCTTTCCAATAAGGAAAAATGGGATGAACTCCTCACTTTGACCCAGCAATATGATCAAGGTGATAGTCTCTCACAGCATAACACCAGAAAAAATGTCACCAGTCAAAATGGAGATGACCTGCTTGTTGAAAACGACCATTATGCCCTGGTTTATAACAATTCATTGGGTGGAACCTATGAACTCCTACGCAGAGTTAGTGGGGAAGATATTAAACTGTCTATAGAGCAATATGGTTTGGAGAATGATGCCAGTCAGGATGTGAAGGCCATAGCCCAGGACATGGTACAAAAGGAGTTGGATACGATAAAGGCCAGTATTCCTGCCTTTTCCATGCCTAACGGAGACGTTCTCTATTTTGAATATAATAAGGAGAAGGATTCGCTAAACGTGGGAACCCTTACCAACATTGGCTTGTCTGTTCATTACAGTTTCCCGTACGACCATTCGGCAGGTTTAGATAAGAATTTGCAGAATGTTGAAGAGCAACTCTCGGAAATGCCTGAATATCAAATACAGGAGGAGGAAAATGAGGAGGTAGAAGACTCGGTTGCTGATACTCAACAGCAAGATGAGTATGCTTCCATTGCTAAGAAATTTTCTGAGCAGATTAATCCAGCATATCATATGCCTAATGGTGAGATTCTTGATTTCCAATATGATCCTGCCACCAACCTTGTTCAGGTTGGCAAAAAGGAAGAAGGAGCTTTCAAGGAAGTTTATAGCCAGTCTTATAACGTCAATCTGTCCATGGCAGAAAATATGACGCAAATTTATAAGGTATTGGCAGAAAAAGATGAATATAAGCTTCCTCTACAGAATGAAACTCCACATGAAGACAGCAACATCCAAACAGATGTTGTAGGCGTTGCTGAGCAAATCGAAGCCACCGGTGTTCCTATGCATGAAGCAGAGAAAGAAGCAAAGACGATCGTGGATGATGAGCAACATGTGAAATATCATGAAGAAAAGGCTCAGGAACAGGAGACGCAAAAGCACCAGGAAGACAATGAGAAAGTCAAAAAGGAAGACAAAGCTTCTGTAGAGAGCGACCATGAAGATAAGGAAGAGAAGAAAAGTGAGACCAAGGCAGCTTCACATGCAGCCCTTCTTCTTGCAGCATTGGAGATGGCAAAATCACATGAAGGCGTCTGGATGAATGAAAAGGGTAAGAGCAATGCCGAGTTTTTGGCCTCCAAGAAGCCAATCACAGCATTCAATAACATCATGATGAATCTGCATAGTGATCAGCAAGGCTATAAGACCAATCTTTATTCCACCTATAACCAGGCAAAGGAAAATGGCATGTCAGTCAAGAGAGGTCAAAGCTCGCTTCCATTCAACTGGACCAAATGGGAATACCAGAATGTCACGAACCATAATGACACCATTTCAAAGGAGCAGTATAATGCTCTCCCAGATATGGAAAAGTCCAATTATGCAGTCCATGCCAATCGCCAGCGTCATCATGTTTATAACATAGACCAAACGATTCTTTCTGCCAGTGATTCTGAGCAATATTCGGCATTACTCAAGGCCAATGGGCAAAAGATTGAGAAATTCGTGGAGACAGCTAAGAATGCATCTAGTCCACAGTCTGCTCTCCAGTTTATCAAGGATCAGGAACAAAAGCATCCTGAGGTTGTTGTCTTTATCAAGAAAGGCAGCTCCTATGAAATCTATGGAGATAAGGCAAAGACAATTGCTCCCGTAATTGGTATCCAGGATAAGGAAAAGGAAATTGATGGTAAGAAAACGTCCTACTTATCGTTCCCAAGCTATGCGCTTGATACGGTGCTCCCTAAAGTAATCAGGGCTGGAAACCGAGTCGCTATCTGTGACAATCCACTGGAGACGAAAATCAGTAAGGATGTAGCACCTGCCACCAAGATTCTCTCCCATGCCTACCAGATAGCTGATGCTGTTTGTAAGGCTTCCGGTATTAAGAATGAGCGAGTTCATGTACTACAAGATGCCAAATTCGATAGCAAGGAGAATACGCTTTTCATAAGTGGCATGAGCAAAACGGAAGGAAATGAGCAAGTAAATGCCATTATGAAGGCAAATGACATATTCCGTTCCGTAGTAGCAACCACTGGTGATACAAAGCGTCTGGACCGCTCAGGGCGAAACAGCCTTTTACCAGCGGATGATGCCAAGCATGAATTACTCATCAGAGAACTTTCCGCCGGTGTGCTGATGGCAAGACAGGGACTCCCTGCCACATTGTCAAAGGAAAGCCAGCAACTTATCCCCTACTGGGAACGAGAGTTGAGAGAAAATGGGAACTTAATGGGAATGATTGAGCGTGACGTGAACAATGCCATCGAGACGATTGACAACCTTGTAGAAAAAAGAGAAGTGAACTATGATGCCATCCGAGGTCAGTTGCCAACAAAAGATGTTCTCTTAACAGGTAAAGATTATTCCATCTCGGCAGACCTCAATAAACTTCCTTCCATGGAGGCAAAGGAAATGGTCGTAGTACTTGACAGAAAGCAGCAAACTGCAGATGTCATCCTGCCATCGGGTGCCTCCTTGCTTGTGAATAACGAGGTGCAAGGTATGAGTAAGAAGAGAATTGGAATAGCTCTGAAGAAAGAAGACGTAAAAGAGGTAAACTTCTATAATGCGGGTGGTAGTCTTGCACTAAAGGAACCAAATAGTTATTATAAGGACAAGGAGGTGACTGTCAGCAAGCTCAAGCAGTTTACGCTAGAAATTCATCAAACCATCGATGTATCAAGCCAGCTTACAGAAAAGCAGGCAACCAAGATCGAGAAATTTCAGGCTATTCAGGACTCTGAGGGCAAGTATGCCTTCTTCATCAAGCCTGAGAATGAGAAATCCTTCTCTATTTATCCGATGAAGGAACATCTCAATGCCTATTTCAATGTTATGGGCAAAGACAACAAGCAGGAAATGCATCAGACTCTGGCTCAGAAATATTATGATATAGGTTACAGGTATCCAGAATCCAAGCAGCAACTCATTGTGCCAAATACCGAGGGTATTGATATGAGCCGCATTGAGAAGGTTAGAATCTGTGCCGACAAGGATGACCCGAAGGTGAAGGTAGTCATTGCCACAGTGGATGGAGAAAGAATGCAGAAGCCAATAGCCAAGCAACAGTGGTACAATCTCTGGCTCGCTGATGACATGGCTGAATATAAAAAGGCTGTAGCTGCCGTTACATTTATTCCTCAGATACAACAAACTGTTGGAAATAATCAGCAGCAAGTTATTGAAAATGAGGGAAGAAATGTGGCCGAGAAAGAGCCTGGAGAAAAGGAGGACTCCCATCAGGAAGCAAGTTCACATAGAGGATTTCATCGATAATAACTAGCCATGGGGAATACCCATGGCTATCACCAACCCAAATGATATGGCAATAGATAAAAATGCATTTTATGCAAAATATGCCCAGGTGGCCATTGAACAACAAATCAAATATGGCATCCCGGCATCCATCACCCTTGCTCAAATGGGATTTGAGAGTACTTTTGGTACATCACGTCTTGCACGTGAAAGTTCCAATTTCTTTGGAGTGAAGCAGGGCGGGTCATGGAAGGGGCCTGTCAGCTACCATGTGGATGATCATGGTTATCCGGAAGCATTCAGAGTGTATTCCGGGGTAAATGCCAGTGTGGAGGATCATTCCAAGGTTCTTCTGTTGGACAGATACCAGAAATATTGTGCCTCAAAAAGTTCCCAAGACTATAGAGGCTGGATTAATGGCATTGTGAAAGGTGGATATGCGAGCAGTCCTACCTATAAGGAAGACCTGCTTGATGAAATTCAACGTTACCATCTTGACCGATATGATCAGATGGCAGTTCTGCAAGCCCAGAAACAAGGTGTCAATATCGGGTATGCAAGGAAGGGTGAACAGTCTCTTCCTAGAATGCCCACCACCCTATCCCTCCCCATTGATTTCAGAAATCTCAAAGTAACAGGTATGTTCCATGAAGATAGAGGAAATCATCTGCATGGAGGCATAGACATCGCAACAGGAGGCAAGAATCTGCCAGTGTATGCAACAGAAAATCAGGGCAAGGTCATTTCTGCCTGCTATGGAAAGGCTACCGGTAATATGATTAAGATCGCATATGACAAGGACGATGGAACTCAACTCCAGTGTATCTATATGCACCTGAGCCAAATAAATGTCAAGGAAGGTCAGGTCGTTCAGGCTGGTCAACAGATTGGAATATCGGGCAATACAGGTCGATCCACAGGTCCACATTTGCATTTTGAGACAAAAATCAAGGATGCTTCCGGCAAAATAGAGGCATTCAATCCGATTCATTATCTCGCAGCAATAGAAGGTAGAACCAGTAACGATACACCTCTTTTGAGAAATGGGCAAGACCTTCTGGCAGAGGAAAGAAGCAAATATTCACCCGCCGCTCATCCTATATCCCAGGAAGATAAGGCACAAAATCTTCTTGCCAACATTACTCAGTCCAATGATCCAACCAAATGGCTCGGATATTTGATGAGTCAAAATAGTGAAACTGGTATGGATAATAACAAAGATGCCTTTTCTGAACTGATCTCCACTCTTTTTTCTGCAGCTCTTGTCATGGCAGCTAAGATAAAGGCCAATGAGATGCAGGCTGTAGTTAATAGGGAGGCCAGATTGACAGAGAATGGCGAGGAAAAGACGGAATGCCAACTGGTAAAGAGAGAGAGGGAGAAGGTGGAGGCATCAAAACTGCACGTCCTCGCAAGTACTATTTTTGAGACCGAATGCCCAGAAAATAAGCAGACTGTCGGTCTCAAACAAGCATAAATTTAAGAATTGTATCATTATTAAAACAAGAAAATATGATCAAATGTAATGTTACCGCGTGCGGCATCATTGTCAGCAGCGCAGTTGAAAAGCAGAATAAGGAAGGTGGAAAATTCCTTGCTTTTACTATCATCGTTCCTATTGAGGGAAAGGACAAGAGTGTCAAGGAACTTCATATTGGAGTAACGGCTGAAGGTGACCAGACTACAGCTGCCAACTATCAGGCAGGTCACCGTGTCACTGTTCATGGAAATCTCTTTATCAAGAAGGTGGAAGAGAATCTTTATTTCAATCTCCGTTCGGAAGGAGCCATTGAGCAGAACGACTCCTCTCTCCCAGACCGTCTGGAAGGAGTTATGGAGTTTAAAGGCAAGATCGGAAACAAGGGTATTGAAACCATGACCAGTAAAAAGGGCACTTCGTTCAAGGTATTCTCGGCCTTTTCTTCTGATAAGGATGGTGAGAACAGAGCCTTTACATGGGTAAAGTTCATTGTAGGCAAGCCCTTGGACATCAATGTTAATGCCGGTGAGTATGTGGAAGTACATGGTGACATGCAACTGGATGTCTATAAGAATAAGCTTCAGATCGGATGTCGTACCACCTCGGTATCACATTGGGATTTGAAAGCCAATACGTAGTCCAAATGTCATGTATTGAGAAGGAAATAAAAGAACAGATAGGAAAACATTGCCATATATGCTGGGCAATAACCTTGTATCTAGCAATGTTTTTCTATCTAATCATTCATAATAGAAAAAAGAATTAATGAATTATCAAACAAGTCAGAGCAAAGGAGACCGTTTCATGAAGGGATGGCAAACTCTTTTCTCTAAAAGTCAGCAAACAGGCAAGAAGCCGTTTCCTAAGGACCGTTTTTTCTCGCCAGAGGAATTGGAGTTCTTGGATACAACTCAAAGCGAGCTCTCATTGCTGGAGAAATGGGCTTTACAGCTTGGTAAGTGGGCCCGGGATAAGTCAGAAACGTCCCATTTCCCCCAAGTGAAATGGCAAGCAGGAAGATTTTCAACCTGGGTAGATAACATCGAGGAAATAGATTCCAAGAATAAACAGATAGAGCGCTTTCGCCAGTTAAAGGCAGATGGTTACGTTCTTCCTTCTGCCTATGAATCCATGATAGAAGATAAACTGGGTAAGGATTTGGTAGGAATGTTTTTCAAGCAGGGACATGGTAACAAGGAACGAATCTGTACAGTGGATGCCTATATTGGCGGTAATTATGCAGGAGAATCACATATAGCATATTCCACTTTCCTTTCTCCTTCAATACAACCAGAGCTTCATGAAATCCCTCTTGCGAGGTTTCAGCAACTCATTCAATCCAAGGAACTGGTGCAATTGACACCAGAAGAGACAAAAAGTTGGGTAAAGGAAAGAGAACTGGTGGAGGCCGCTCGTAAGGATTTTATGGCTTTGCAAAAAGATATAGGCAAAACTTACCCTTTGAATTTCGGAGGAGACTTTCCCGCAGTCTCACGTAAGCAAATCTTCTCTCAATTCCTGCAAAAGAACATCACTCCATTGTCATGGAGTTTGAATGCAAAAGATGATATGAAGGTGAACTTCTATGTCAATGATAGATGGCAAAAAGTGCATCAACTTGATATTACCCCATTGAATGCCCACCAGCACATGGAACTTTTGAGAGCTGTCAAAACGCAACTGGAAAGTGATAATTTGAATGCCCACTTGGAGAAGCTCATGTCCAGTTTGGGAAATAAGATAGGTGATAGCATCTTGTTCGTCCCAACTTCTCCTGGTGGCATTCCTACCACAGAAGACCATGCTGACGGGGTGCTCTTATCCAACACTGGCAAATTGTCTGCTTTCAAGAATCCAAAGAATGTTGAAATACCTCTCAATGCGGATGACCTCAAACTCATCAAAGAGGGGTTAATCAAGGAAGGTGTGACTAAAATTGCCTTGCTGCAATCCAAATCACCTGAGGAAACTGAGCAACTTGCTCAGCTCACCAAGGAATTGACCATGATTTTAGGTAGCAAGCAGGCTTTCAATCAGCATCTTAGCCATGTGCTCAGTTCTCCAGAACCATCTCAAAAAGAGTTCAAAGAAGCCTCTAAAGAAGATCATGTAAATGACCAGCAAGAAGTTGCGCTCATGAAAGACTATGTTCAATCGATGAAAGATGCCAATAATCCTTTTTCTGGAGATATGATGCTTCTTCCAGACGACACCGAGATCAAGACTCTGTTTCAAGAGCAAGAGATATTGGAAGATGATTATGAAAGAAACGTCTCTTCCATGGATCTAAAGGCAAGAAATCAGATGGAAGTTGAAATTCAGAAAAGTGTGGATCATTACGAGAAAAAGCTATCTTCCCTGATTGGTGATTATTTCTCACAGGAGAAGCTTCAACAGAAGAAAAATGCTCCAGAGAATGAAGAAAAGGTTTATATGTCTTCAGAGGATGGTTTTTTCGAGCCCATTAAAGGTAGGTGGCATACTGAGGAACACCTTCATACGCAGGCGTACTCACAGTATGGAAAGCTTATTGCTGACCGATTGAGTTTGCAGGTTACCTATCCGGAACTTCCATGGATTAAAAGCAATGCTGCTCTTCCTCAGGGTATTAATGGAGACAAGTTTGACAGCAAAACATCCTTGCTTCTTTCCATCCTGACGGAAAAGGAGGGATACGAGGTTCCTATCTACATGACGCTTGATGATATTAAGAGAGAAAATCTCAAGGTTGATATCAGCAAAGAAGGTTTCTGTCTGTCAGATGGGAAGACTTTGCAAACATTATATAATATTGAGCAAACCAATTTTTCTATGGAACATCCTCAGAAATGGGAGCAACTTAGAAAATCATGTAAGGTTTCTGCATCGAAACAAACTTCTGTGATAGGCATGCTTACCGAAAAAGGCAAATATCCTGCACAGGTAATTTTTGATGGTAGAAAAGGTCTGGTCATCTATAGTGCTAAGGAAGATGCCATTCACCTTGCACCTCATCAGTTATTTGAATCAGAGGATGACTATATGAGAGACCTTTCAATAGGCCTAGTGCGTAGTACTCGCAAGGAAGCTGCTAAACTTACCAGATATGAACATTTGGTAAAGGAAGAACTTCTAGCACATATGGGCGGAGCCATGATTGGCCAAAGATGTAAGTTTGACGTGAAAGGCCTGGACTACAACAAATACTGGAAAGACCTTCTCAAACAAGATCCAGGATTCACAAAACATGCCTTGACATCTGCAGAACATGCTGTGAATATCATCTTCCAGTATGTAGAAAAAGCCAATCAAGCAGAATCCCCAGATAAGGGTATTGATTTAAGAACCTCAACCCCCATCGACATGGATGTAGATGGCAATGGCATTATTGAAAGCCAGGAAAACATGGCTGCCGATACCAAGCAAGGTGAGAATGAGCAAGCTCATGATCATGATCATAAAGAAGATACCATGCTGCCACATACATCAAAAAGCAAGTGTTCCAGATAATACGGAGAGTGTGTCATAGATAATCTATGACATACTCTCAAATTTCACTAAACAGCAACATAACGGGTGCAAAAAATGTACAAACAAAATACAATGAACGGAAAGATAATGGTTTAAGCCACAAATAGTTATCTTAAAATTTGGCGCTTTCATTTATTTTTAGTATTTTTGCGCAAATATTTTAATTAACTTGAATCTTCGAAATAAATATGTATCAAGAATATTACGATAATGACAACTATCAGGATGATATGAATTATTTCCCAGTTGAAGAATACAACTGGAGTCCTAATTTATTTGCCAAGCTTGTATCCTACTTGAATGAGTCTGTCTCACCGGATGTAATCAGATTAGGCATTATAGCTGGAATAAGAAAATCATCATCCACTGAGGACGCACCTACCAATTGGGATAAGGTGGAAACCATGCGTCGTTATGTGGATAGCGTTAACCGAGGACTGGGCTTGCCAGAGAATGCGACTCTCATGTCTCTTCTCCATTCAACCCAATGGACGGGTTATGGACTTTTCTCAATGAGTTTTATCTCAGAAATGAATCTGGACTATCAAGGAATCTGCATGGATGAGCAAACTTCCCTATCCTACCCAAGTATGGTATTTCTCATCGCATTAGTAAAGGGAATGAGTATGATTAATCGTAAAAATCCTTCTTCAACAGATGAAGCCGCTAAAACATATACCTATCTTGTACCAAGCCAATTTTCAACATTTTCATACGCATCATTCCTCAATGTAGCCAATAATCGCCTCTTCAATAAAGAGGAAGCAACCCCACAGGATATTGAAGAACTTACCGGCCTTGCATTCAAGGGACGCTATTGGAAACAGGGAACCTCTTTAAAAGGTAAAGATAGCGAACTGTTTATCAATGTTCTCAAAAGTATCATGTCCGATATCCTGGGACTCACGCTCGATGTTGATATGGAGTCTTTTTCCAAACAGGCTAAGCAGGTTGAACTTATTGCTGCCACTCCAAAGGAGGTCACTCTCACAGAAAAGGAGCTTTCTACCCAAAAGTTGAGTGTTGCAAAAGCAGTGGAAATTGTACTCAACAGATGCTCTCTCCCGCTTGAAAGAGACCAACTCCTCTTAGAAGTTCAAGAATTAAGACCTTCTACAAGAGAAGATACCTTCAATACCATGCTTTCAAAGCTTCATAAAGACGATGTTGTCAACTTCTTCGAAGGTGGCTTAATTGGTGTCAAAGGAAAACGATATGGAAGAGGCTATAAAAAAGTTGATCGTTTTAAGAAAAAAAAGTTAACAATATAAAATAACAGCGGTTTTCCATTAAGGAAAAACCGCTGTTGTCTTTTGCAGAATAATTCAAATCGCACTACTCATCACAAGCGATGCGATTTGAGAATAAAAAAATCAACCGAATATATTGTGAGTCGGTTCAAACTTTTTGATGAACATCTGTTACTTATGCTGTTCTCACGAATGACACAATAGTACTAACAATTGGATAATAATTTAAAAGCTTATCTATATATGTAGTTGGCAAACATACAAAATCGCCATTGATATGGATTCTTCGTCCAACCTTATTGGCTGATAATTTCCTCCATGTTCAAAATTCAAGAAATCCACTACAGACCACCATTTCTCAATTTCCCCTGTGGAAACATCCAAGTCATGGGCACATTTCTGCTTATCAGTGGAACATGGATTCTGATAACGCCAGAGAGTCACATGAAGGGCGGGCTTAGATGAATATAGTTCATCCAAAAAATCGCTGTTCTCACACCATTGATGAAACATAGAAGTATCTGCTGCAGTTGAATTCTCATTCTTACTGACTACAGTGTCCAAGAATAGTCCATTATATTCATCTAAAAAATCCTTGGCAGATTCTTCATCTTCACTGCTTCCACTCTCCTGACACCACTTCTTGAAGCGGTTAATCATACCTATTGAATGATGTTCAATGTATTGTAGAGCAGAGATTGAATCCTGCTCATACCAATCGAGAAGCTGATGCTCCTCTTGAAATCCACTTAGTATCATACCTGTTATCCTTTAAAAATGAATACTAGCGATGGAATGCAGCTCTCTTTACCTGGTTCACTCTCTCAGCCAATGCATCTAACATGTCCTGAGTATAGTCTTCTTCCTTCACATAGGAAAAATGCCCATCATTCACCCAACAACCGCTGATGCCAAAACTGTAAAGAGGAAATTCGTCTCCAGTGAATTCTCTCTGCCACTGTTCTTTATCTCCGTTCACTACACGAATACCTATATCCTGCATCAGGTCAATTCCCAACGAAATTGGTTTGTCCTCCGGAATCAGACAAAGAACGTCACCTCCTTTGAGCTGCTCCAGATCAGAGACTTCTATATCCAATTGTCTGCCTAGTACACGCATGTTATGCTGTATTACATAGGCCGGCATGGAAACAATCTGCTGGGTAGCATAATCCAACTGATAATACGCATTTTTTTCAGCTGAATATAGGGCTCTTCCGTTTTTGAGAGCCTGTTGCTGCTGTAATTCAAACTCTTCCAGCAATTTGCTTTTCCAGCAGGACATGAAGATGACATCAATGCCATCTTCTGTCCTCACTAGAGAAAGTCTTGCGAGAGAGTTATTACAATTTCCATTTTCATCTACATTGCAAATAGGCAGAAGTGGAGTTCGTTGCCCAGAGAGCAACTGCTCCAATACCTTCTGTGGAAGGTCATCTACCATTTCTTGCGAGAGTCCAAATGAAGCTAGAAGCTCATAAGGAATCTCATTATCCTGAAATCTTTCTACCTTAGTCATACCTTATCTAAATTTTTCGGCAAAGGTAATGCTAAAAAATGAATTTTTCCTCCTCTGCATAATTAAACTTTATTTTTAACATATCTATAACAATATATTAACAATATAACTACTTTTGTGTTAAAAAATAACTTCAATTCATTTTCTACCTATAAATTCAATCTTTCCATTTACCTTTGCACCCTGTATTATATAAATAAGGTAGAAATGATGAAAAGATTGAAATGGATGATTACAAGCTTGCTCTGGCTGCCCATAAATGTTCTGGCACAAGGATCTGCTGAAGCCGCGAACTATTGGATAGACAAGTACCAAAGTGTCTGCTATCCCTTAAAGAGCATTCAAATCTGCTCAACATACGGAATAAGGTCTGACCCATTCACTGGGAAAAAAAGGAATCATCAAGGCATTGACCTAGTTGCTAAATATGAAGAGGTATATGCCATGTTTGATGGTTTTATCAAAACAGTGGGTTATGATCCTATCGCAGGACATTACATCACCTTGCAGGCAGGCAACTATACATTGAGTTATTGTCATCTCTCAGAAATCTGGGTAAAGAATCAGGAAACGGTATATGCTGGTGATGCTTTGGGAAAAACAGGTGCATCAGGAAGGGCTACCGGCCCTCATTTGCATCTTACATGCCGCCTTCTGGGGAAAATAGAGAATCCCTACCTGCTTCTGACTTTTGTAAGGGACACCCAACAAAGAGCAGTAGAAGCTTTAGACCTGGACAAAAAAGATAAATTAAGTCCGGCGGATTTCTTGAAGCGATATGCCCCACTAGCCATGAGCCAGCAACGTAAATATGGTATTCCATCTTCGGTTATCTTAGCCCAGATGGCCTTTGAAAGTGGTTGGGGAACAAGCAAATTAGCCAAGGAAGGAAATAACTTCTTTGGCATCAAGGCTAGCAAGAGCTGGTTGGAAAAAGGACTACCCTATAGTCTGCATAATGATGATAAGCCAAGTGAGAAATTCTGTAACTTCTCTTCTGCAGAAGAAAGCATGGAATATCATTCCAGGCTTTTAATGGGTGAACGCTATCAGAAATGCCATAAATATGATTCCACTGACCATCATAATTGGCTCAAAGGGATTAAGGCTGCCGGATATGCCACAAATATTCACTATGTCAGATGCTGTGAGAGGATTATCAGCCGATACAAGCTTTTCCTCTTCGATCATCTTGCAGAACAGTTGTGACTCTGCTCAACTACACATTATAATATATATATAACATAAAAGATTAAAATAAGAGCATGAAAAGATTGAAACTATTATTCCTCGGACTTTGCCTGGCAGTTATTTCTGCACAGGCCCAAGTCGTCTTCTCGGAGGCCGAGAAGAACTTTGTGGTATCACAAGTGACTACACCAATACAGGATGCAGCGACCACGTTTACTACCAATCATGATGCATCATGTCTAAAATTCAAGCCATCTGGCATTCTGGACAACTGGTTTGTCTCTGCACGAACTGGAGCTGCCGCTTTTGCCGGTTCTCCATCGGGATGCGGTGATCTCTTTGACAGAGTAACTCCCAACTTGGAAATCACCTTGGGCAAATGGCATACTCCATACTTCGGTACCCGTATTGCCTTTGATGGATTCAAGTTCAAGACAGCTAATCTCCACAAGGAAAGATATGAAAACTATCACTTGGATCTGATGGTCAATATATCATCCTTTTATCATAAGGATTATGAGAAAATGCCAAAATGGAACTTTGTTCCTTACATGGGAGCTGGTGTCATCCACAATTCACACCTCCACAAGACAGAGTTTGCCCTCAACTATGGTATGCTATGCAGCTATAGAATAGCTGACAGATTTAGTTTGTCCGCAGAAGTTGGTGCTATTGCCACTGCTCAGAAATTCGATGGCCTGGGTACAGGAAGTTCACTCAGAGATAACCTGTTTCATGCCAACTTGGGACTTACAATAGATATAGGAAAGCAAGGATGGAAGAAAAAACCATTAAAAACGGTCCCTTACTATCATTGCAATGTGCCAAGAGAAGTATCTTCCTATCCTAAGAACAACTATCGAGGCCTCAATGAACTGAGAGAAAGAATAAGGAGCGTAATGGGTTCGGGTGATGTCATACTTGATAAGAATATCGACGTTCCTATCTTGTTCTTTTTCAAAATCAACAGCATTGATTTCGTTGATAACCAACAGAAAATAGAACTATCTGAGATAGCAGCTGCAGTGAAGGAATATAATCTCAAAGTAAAAGTCATTGGTGCAGCAGATAGCCGCACAGGCAGTAAAGAGTATAACAGAAAGTTGAGTATCAAAAGAGCTAAGTATATAGCCAAGCTGCTGATTGATGCTGGTGTACAAAAGGAAAAACTACAAGGTGTGAGCCATGGAGGAATTGATATATATAAGCCATACACGGCCAATCGCCATACATGTGTCATTTTATCCAAAGACAATTCATCACTGGAAAATAAATAGGATATGACTCTACTCAGAAGAAAATCCAATTTTGGGAGCTATGATATCGCTCCCCAGCTACAGGCTACCCTGAATGCCAATGGCATGCAAGCACATCTCTCTCAAACTCCATCAGGTGAGATGCAGCTTATAACCCTTGCACACAACTCCTCCACCCCAAGATACTACACCTTGACGCAAAGTCAGGTTGAGAATCTCAGATCAGGAGGAACCAATTCATTTAATCGAAAGGCATACGAGACGTTCACATCCATCGTGAAGAACGATTATTATATGCCCAATGCATGGGTAACGGCCAAGAATGCCAATTCTCCTGTTAATATGGGGCAATGGGGACACACCATCATGGATGGAGAATATGGTTATAGAGAACCCAAGTTCCATCCTTTCATGGGAGCAAAATACGGAAAATTCAATTCCTTCATGGATAGACTTTCATTGCTTCCGCAAAGAGGCTACCATGTACGACGAATCGAAGGAAGACCTTTTTTCGCTTCTTCTGCACCGGTTGTAGTTGACCGTCCTGATGGAAGGCTGAAACCAGGAGAACTTAAAAGTGGAGCATACGGCTTTTATGATAAAGGCACACAGGTTGCCGACCCTCTTCATAACTTGGAGATTCATTCTAAGCCAAGAATGCTGGCTCGTCCAAAAGGACTGGCAGAACCTTTGGACAAAGCCATGGGATCCACTCTTTATGCTACACCAGAACTTTTCCAACATATACTCGCTTCCCATGGAGTTGTCATTGATGATAAGAACAAGACATTGACCATCAAGTCTTCTTCCGTCAACAAGAATCTACAATACGACCTTTCCAATGAGGAACTCTCCAAACTCATGGCGAAGAATTTCAAGGATACAGGCAAGCAAGGTAACAAAGGCAAAAATGTGGTGTCCATAGACGAGCGCCTCTCTATAATCAATAAGGTGATTGAAAATGACTTTGCCGGCAAAATCACTCGGCAGATGCTCAACTCCAAGGACTATGTTGATATCAAGCTCAAGCCTGAGGCAGAGAAGGAGATCTTTATCGCTCAAGATGCAATGAATGCTCATCAAAAGCATATCGATATCATTACATTGGGACATCAGCGAACAGATTATCATACAGGTTATATTGACAGATGGAACTCCATAGGTGTCGTCGATGGCAGAATGCTCACTGAGAATAAGGCTTTCTATCTTCCTGTCAAGGATGGCAGAAGAGTAAGCGTAGGAGAAATCCAAACCTACCCCACTCACGATGGGGAGAAGACTTCATTCAGAATGACAGCTGTCATCAATAATGAGGTGATGAGTCATGAGATTTCCAAGGAAGACTATATCAAGTTCATCAACTACGATGATGAGCATCGCCTGGAACTCTTTGACAAGGTGTTTGATGAGGTGAAGATAAAAGACGCCAGCAATGGCAAGAACGAAGACCATATTCTATCGGGGAATCTGGAAACGGCTAAAGGTGTAGTGAGCATGCATGGTAACTATAGTTTGACAAGTGACAACACCAAGGCACTCATTACCTCAGCCATGGTATGGAAGGATCAAATCTCAGGCAACTATCTCTTGAACCTGCGCGATTCCAGCGATGTGGGCATGTGGGCTTTCAAGATTTCCGAGAAACAGTATCAGGACTTCAGAAATGCTACTGACGACGGGAGAGCCAAGATGCTTACCCAACTTATACCTATAACGGATGATAAGGGTAATAAACTGACTGTTGTTAAGGAACTCAAGCTTCCACAATCTCATGCAGAGCAGAACTTGAACTCCGGTTATAGCAATGAGCGAATAGCCAACCTTCTCAAACAAAGAGGCCTTTCTGTGGATTCATTGTCACAGGAGGACATCAAAAAACTCATCCTTTCAGAGAGCAAGTCACTGGGAGACATCTCTCTTTCTGACCTTCAGAGAGAAACCACGCTAACTCTCCTGGGTGATGCCAAGGTAAATGGTGAGGGGCTTGAAAACCTCAAATCAAGCAAGGAGTGGAGAAGAAGTGGTGAACATGGAAGAGCCACGGAAGTCAGTGACATTGCCGTGGAACGTCTCAAAGATGCTGACGGAAAGGTAATTGAGGGTAAATACAAGATGTCCGCTGTCATCGATGGCAATGTATTCTCTCACGAGATTACCCAAAAGGAATATAATAAGTTCCTGGCTGTAAATGATATGCAACGCATGAAGCTCTTTGACAAGATCTTCCCTGAAGTGAAGATGTGTACAAAGGAAGGACATGGGTTCAACTTGGGAGCAGCAATATTGGCGGCAGTGACAACAGGCTTGGACGTAGCAGCCTGTCTATCAAGACCAGCCATGCCACGTCCTGACATTTACGAGCATAAAGGTGTCTATTTCAAGCCCGGGGTAGTATCCCCAGCGGAAGTGGCAGCTGCCAAATTTGAAAATTTCAATCATGAAGCGGCCATGTCACGTGGAGAAGGAAGGGGAATGGGCATATAGCCCATCTCCCCAAAATCAAGTAAAAGTAGTACTATTCATCAATATCATATGTATAACTTCGAAACAAATGCCTATCCCAAGGTGAAACTACGTCCATGCTGTCGATACATTCTGCTCACTAACCTGCTCTTCATACCATTCATATTGGGATGCATATGGATGGGTCATCATATCACTAAACTTGAGCATTGGATTTTCTATTCCTTTGCCATCTTTGGGATATTCATGTCTGTGCTGGCTACCCTGTCCCAACTGGTGACAAGTTACACAATAACTTCAGAGCAGATAATTATAAGGAAGGGTTTGGTGGTAAGAACAACTCACTATATTGAACTCTATCGTGTAGTGGATTATGAGCAACGTCAAAACCTACTACAGCTATTGGTCGGTATCAAAACGGTCATCATCCATAGCAGAGACCGAACCAATGGCTGTCTCAAACTGGTGGGAATCAAGGCAAGGAAGGATATTGTCGGAGAAATCCGGCGCAGAGTTGAGTTTAATAAAAGGAAAAAGGGAATTTATGAAATTACAAATTAAGAAAAAGCTGCTTCTGACAGGCATATTCATTTTTTCTGTCTGGATCAAAGGTCATAGCCAAGGGGTAGCAACCTCCAATCCCCTGCAATATGCTGCCATACAAAATGGAGAAGCTAATCTAAGTGCCAAAATAAAAAGTCAAACTGACAATATGAATGATCTGGCAGGCGTACAGGGATCGATGGTAAAGGATGCTGCCACCATGAAAAAATGGGAAAAGCAGTATAATGCCTATCTCACAACAGCCAAGGGCTACGCAGAGAAAATAGCTGCAGCAGCCACTCTGTATCAAGATGGCATGCAGACACTCACCTATTTGTGGGAGATTGACCAAGCCAGAAAAATCAATCCAGAAGGTGTATTCGCCTCCATGAGCATGAATAATCTCTACATGGAAACTGCGGCAGAGTTTACTAAAGCCTACCGTATCTTGAACAAAGTCATCAAGGCAGGCGGTAAAGAGAGCATGCTCAATGGTGCTGAGCGTACGATGCTCCTATGGCAACTGAGCGAGGAACTTGAAGTGTTGAACAAAAAACTTCGCAGCCTTGCTCTTAGTGTCTGTATCTACAATTTTGAGGACGTATGGAACAGAGCCATAGCTGGGAAAATCGAAAAAACAAATGGTATGATAGCCTCAGATGCCATCAGACGACATAGTAAGGCCATGAAACAAGTGACAAGATTCTATCGTATGAGGCAAGAACACAAACCATGGTTCCAATAAAATGCATGAGCTAATGAATAGATATATTTTGATTTGTGGAACACTCCTGCTTCTTCATACTCAGGCAAAGGCATGGGCCGGTGGAGACGTAATAAGAGCCGGAATGTTCTATACTTATGCAAAACAGGCAAAGCAAACGCTTATAGCCCAGGATGCAGCCATGACACTTAACCTGTCGGGACATAAATTCCTAAGAGAAGAGGTGGAGGAAATCACTGATTTTCAAAAGCAGTTCAATTCTTATCTGGATAGCTTTGGAGACATTCTAAGTATTGCAGCCGAGACTTATGGCATCTATTATGAGGTGGATCAGGCGTTCAAGAACATCAAGCAGCTGAAAGCCACATCATCCGGTTGTCCTGCTAATCTCATAGCTGTAGCAGTATCAGAAAGGAAGAACAACATTTATACGGAGGTGGTCGAGACAGGTATGCAAGTTGCAGCAGACATCAAACTTCTTGTTCCTTTGAATAAAGACAAGGATAAGAATGCGAAGATGACTGTCAAGGAAAGGATCGAATGCATGAGTAATGTCAGAAGAAGTCTCCGTGCTCTGAACTATAAGATGAGAAAGATGAACAGACTCATTTCCTTCACCACGCTCATGGATTCCTGGTATGAACTTAGGGGCAATCCTAGGAAAACCAGAAGCATGACAGAAATAGTCACGGCATGCCAGGAACGTTGGAAACAAAAAGCCAATAGTGTAAAATGTAACAAGTAAATACAACAATGGAAGAATCAAAAGAGTTACAAGGAACCTATACCCTGTTTAGGGCTGTCATCTATGTGACTTTGCTCCTGGAGTTCTTCATGTATGCCTTCAATCCCGAAGATTTGGATTTCTTGGGAGGCATCATAACAGGATTACATCGCCAACTTCAGCACCTGTCTGTATATCAGTTCCTGCCCTATAGTAAACTGGTGACCCTTATCATGGTCATTATTACCTGCATTGGTACAAAAAATAAGAAGCAGATTGAGTATAATGCCAAGAAAATGGTTATCTGGCCTATGTCCTCAGGCCTTCTGATGGTTTTGCTGTCTGTTGGTATCTACTATTGGGATTGGCACTTCAAAATAGGCATACTTAGTGGTAACATTTGGGTATATATGCTATTGTCAATTGCCGGAACGGTATTGACACAGGTAGCTCTTGACAATATATCCAAGTACTTCAGAAGCGGCATACTCAAAGACCGATTCAACTTGGAGAACGAGAGTTTCGAGCAATCCACAGAGTGTGTCAGTAATCCTTGTTCCGTGAACATACCGATGCGCTTCTACTATCAGGGGAAATTCCGTCATGGCTGGATCAACATCATCAATCCTTTCAGAGGAACCTGGGTAGTGGGAACCCCTGGTTCAGGTAAAACATTCTCTGTTATAGAACCTTATATTAGGCAGCATTCCAGTAAAGGATTCTCGATGGTGGTGTACGATTATAAATTTCCGACCCTGGCCACCAAGCTATATTATCATTATAGAAAGAATAAGGAACAGAAGAAAATCCCGGAAGGGTGTAAATTCCGTATCATTAACTTCGTAAATGTAGAATACAGCTGTAGAGTAAATCCTATCCAACAAAAGTATATAGGCAATCTGGCAGCAGCTCAAGAAACGGCAGAAACACTCATTGAATCCCTCCAGAAAGGTCAAAAGGGCTCAGGTGGTGGTAGCGACCAGTTCTTCCAGACATCTGCCACCAACTTCCTGGCCGCATGTATCTATTTCTTTGTCAACTACGGAAAGAAACCATACGATGAATACGGTCATGAACTGAATGCTGAGTATAGCGAAGACCCAGAGACTCATCATAAACGACTCACAGGACGAGTGTATGCCAAAGGCTGCCTGGGACAGATGGATAAACTGGTGGAGCCAGCTTATTGGAAAGGCCAGTACTCCGACATGCCTCATGTACTCTCCTTCTTGAACCACTCTTATGAGGAGATTTTCGAGGTTCTGGTCACCGACCCCGAAGTATATCCTCTCTTGGGACCATTCAAAACAGCCTTTGACAACAAGGCTATGGAACAGCTGGAAGGTATGATAGGTACGCTCCGAGTGCAGACATCGCGTCTTGCAACCAAGGAAGCCTATTGGGTTTTCAGTGGAGATGACTTCGACTTGAAAGTCTCTGACCCGAAGAATCCAAGCTATCTGCTTATCGCCAACGACCCAGAAATGGAGAGTATCATCGGTGCACTGAATGCTTTGATTCTCAACCGTCTGGTAACCCGAGTGAATAGTGGTCAAGGCAAAAACGTCCCTGTGAGTATCATTGTGGATGAGCTGCCGACACTCTACTTTCATAAGATTGACAGACTTATCGGTACAGCTCGAAGTAATAAAGTAGCCGTCACTCTCGGTTTTCAGGAGCTACCTCAGCTTGAAGCTGACTATGGCAAGGTGGGTAAAGACAAGATTATCACTACCGTGGGCAATGTCATCAGTGGTTCCGCCAGAAGCAAGGATACATTGGACTGGCTATCTGGAGACATCTTCGGAAAGGTTGTCCAACTCAAGAAAGGTATTACGATTGATAGAGACCGTACTTCCATCAATCTCAATGAGAACATGGACAGTTTGGTACCTGCCTCAAAAATCAGCGATATGGCATCCGGTTGGATCTGCGGACAGACTGCTAGAGACTTTACCGTAACCAAGACCGGCAAGAATGGCTCTATGAATATCCAGGAGGCCGAGGAGTTCAAAACCTCCAAGTTCTTCTGCAAAACGAACTTCAACATGGACGAAATCAAGGCAGAAGAAGAGGATTATAAGAACTACCCTCTTCCTATATATTACAACTTCAAGTCCACGGATGCCAAGGAACGAATTCTCTACAATAACTTCAATCGCATTGACCAGGAAGTAAAGGATATGATCAAGAAGATACAAACTGAATTCGGCAAATCAGAGAAAAAGGAATCATCTCCTACTAAATAACAATGACTCCACTTTAAAAGTGGAGTCATATATCACAAATTCAACTATGGGTTAAAAACGAACCCACAATCCAAACACTCCACTGTTCCATCCTCATACCACTGAAGATTGGGACTGCCACATTCAGGACAAATATTCTCTTCCATAAGCCATTTAATTAATGTTAGCGGATAATAGTATCCGTTTTCAACCAGAAAAGTACAAAAAAATAAGATACTACGTCACAAATTACTCAATAATTTGCCACAAAAGTACAAATTTTCAGTGCATCCTATCTGCACAGTACTAAAAAAGCCACCAGTTTTACTGATGGCTCACCGATTTAAGATATGATACTTACTATCCTTACCTACTCACAACTATGCTTTCGTGAAAAATAGGGAAGGCTGTCAGAAGCCTTGAATACTACCTTGTCACGAGCTGCAATAGTAATTTTCTCACCTGTTGCAGGGTTGACACCCTGGCGTTCCGCTACATGCTTGATAGAGAAACGGCCAAAATCAGGAATAGCAATTACGCCATCCCCCTCAACAATGTTGTCTGCTAAAACACCCATCAAGGCGTTGAAGTACATGGAGGCATCTTTATTTGTAATGCCTGCCTTTTCAGCAAATGCCGATACAATCTGAGTTTTGTTCATATTCATTATTATTAAAAACAGAATGCAAAGATATGAAAAACCTTTGAAATGAGCAAGTAAATTCTATGAAAACTACCATCTGCTCCTATACTTCAGCCAGTAAAATGAACTACAACTTATCATTGAAATCCCTTTTGCAGTGAGGGCAAATCTTGATTTCATTATCATGCTCATCTTTGGTAATCAAAATCTGACAACCACAGTCAGGGCAGAAAAACATGTTCTTATCATTATGTCCATGCCCCAACATGGCATTCAGTTTGTCCGGAACCGGCTTATTGGCCAATATATAGAGCTGCACCTGTCTGGCATACATACTATCATCGCAACAAGCCAGGCAATCCGGACAGATATACCTGTTGTTCAGACATCGTTTAGTATCCCTGAAATCTATCAGTCCTCTCTTGCACTTGAAGCAGTAATTCAGACTTCCAAACAAATGATGATACAATATAATTATACTGAGTCCACTTGAAAAAGTTCTGAATCATATTTTTGTCTTTGTAACTTATTGACAATCAATGACACGTTTCGTAAAAATGACTTTTTCAAGTGGGCTCAGTTATTTTACATTTTAAAATTTTCGCCAAAGAAACAAAATACCTAACTGCTTAACATTCAAAATTCAATATAAGTATGAAATTAACGTTTGCAAAACCTAAATAGTTTTGCTGGCTGCAAAATTATGATTACCTTTGCAGTCACAAAAGGAACAATGTTATGGAAAGAATGAATGACGATATACCTTTTGAGCATCAGATGATGTTCATAGTCAAGGACTACGACCGCAAGGTTGAGGAAAATATGGAACTTCGCAAGGAAGTGGAAGAACTCTCTGCTGCCCTGGAAAAACAGGGAGCGGAGTTGAAGAAAGCAAAGAAGGAACTTAAAAAGATGCCTTCTTTGAAGGATAAGGCGATGCAGCTGGAGGCAGCAAAGCGCAAGAATGAGAAGCTGGGCAAACAGGCTAGCCTGTTCCAAAAATGTCTGGTTCAAGTCCGTAGCAAGATTCGCCATTTGCTAGCAATGGTAGAGGTTCCTGGCTTACGTGACCTGGAACATCGCATAAGCGAGGCACTGAAGAAATGTGATGAATAATTGGGTACTCGTTTGAAGGATAATACTGTGTAAGAGAAAGAAAACCAGTGATACTGCCTAGAGTACACTGATTTTCTTTGTTGATTATTGAACGGCAACCTTCTTGATGCTGCCATCGCTGTATACCACGATGTTCATTCCCTTGGTAGGAGCTGTTAATCGCTGACCGTCGAGTGAGAAACGAGATATTTCCTTTACGTCACTACGAGTGGTTACCTTATCGATACCTGTCGTATCATATTCGATGATTTTTCCAAAGTTTTTCCATACATCTGCAAGCTTGTAATTCCAAATCATACCCTTTGGTACATACAGTGTACAATTGCTTAAATCGACCCCATCGAAAAAAGAGCCTGCCGTTGCAGGAACAGATGAACTAACATATACGGATTCTATGGTTGTAGAAATATCAGTAATATGTAAGTTGCTTAATGAAGTAAGACCGGACGGAATTGTCAGATTCTTCAAAGCAAAACAGCCTTTAAATCCGCCTAGACTTATCGATGTAAGATTGGCAGAAAGAGTTAGACTCGTCAAGTTAAGGCAAGTAGCAAATGTATAACTATTTATCTCGGTAATACCGTCAGGAAGAGTCAGACTTTTTAAACCATAACATTCACAAAAGGCACCGTCGCCAATTTCTGTAAGACCATTAGGAAACGTCAGACTCGTCAAACCTGTGCATCTGAGAAAAGCATTTTCTCCAATTGAGGTAATTCCATCAGGAAGCGTCAGACTCGTCAAATCGCTGCATTTCTGAAAGGCATTTTCTCCTATTATTGTAACACCCTCTGGAATTTCTAAACTTGTTATTTCCTGGTCATTCAGATAATATTTAATAATATCAAGCGGGATGTGCATCTTAGGATGCTTCTTTTGTACATACGTTGCTAAATCATCATAAATGATATATCGTACATCATTTAACTGGTTGCAGTGTAAAAAGGGAGAAGAAATATAACGCCCTGTTGAGGTAAGGCTTGACGGAAGAGTCAGGCTTGTCAAATTACGACACTCCCAAAAGGCACCGTCGCCAATTTCTGTAAGACCATTAGGAAACGTCAAACTCTTTAAACCACTGCATTTATAAAAGGCATTATCACCTATTTTTGTCAGACTTGAAGGAAACGTCAGATTTGTCAACCCACTGCATTCGGCAAATGCGGCAACTCCTATCTTGGTAAGACCGTCAGGAAGCGTTAGACTTCCCAAACCACTACAACAAGAAAATGCTTTATCGCCAATTTCGGTAATGCCGGCAGGAAGTGTCAGATTTGTCAAACTGCTGCAACCACAAAAAGCATTTTTCTTTATTGAGGTAACACCAGTAGGAATTTCTAAGCTTGTTATTTCTTTGCCATTCAGATAGTATCTAAAGGGACATTTAAAATCCATATCAGGATGTCCCCTTTGTACATATGCCGCCAAATCATCATGAATGATATAACGAACCTCATTCAAACTGCTGCAACCATCAAAAGCATTACTACCTACTTCAGTAATACTTGACGGAATCGTCAGGCTCATCAAACTTCTGCAATTCTGAAAGATACCAGCACCAATCTTGGTAAGACCGTCAGGAAGCGTGAGACTTCTCAAACCACTACAACAAGAGAATGCTTTATCTCCAATTTCTGTAAGACCATTAGGAAACGTCAAACTCTTTAAACCACTGCATTGATAAAAGGCATTATCACCTATTTTTGTCAGACTTGAAGGAAGCGTCAGATTTGTCAACCCACTGCATTCGCCAAATGCGCCATCTCCTATCTTGGTAAGACCGTCAGGAAGCGTCAAATTTGTCAAACTAGTACAGCCATAAAAGGTGAAAGAAGATATGGTGGTAACACCTGCAGGTATCGTCATGCTTGTCAAATTACGACAATAGATAAAGGCAGACATCCCAATAAAGGTTACTCCCTTCGGAATCGTTATATTTGTCAAACCTGTGCAACTGAGAAAAGCTTTTTCTCCAATTAAGGTAATTCCATCAGGAAGCGTCAAACTCTTTAAACCACTGCATTGATAAAAGGCATTATCACCTATCTCATCATCTTTCGTGAAATATGATGCCCCATTAACCATATCATGAAAATATCTTTTTCCGCCACTCACAATCTTCGTATCGGACAAATCTAGAATGGATAGTTTGCCTTCAGTCTCGTCTCCGTTTACAGACCTTCCTGCCATTTCACGGATAAACTTCAAGTCTGTGCCATTGATCTCACCATTGATCTTCAGATTGGTAATCAGGTTTTTATTATCATCAGTGATAATCGTTGGCAAAGAACCAGCCAAAACCCCATTGAGGGTAACCTGCTCCGTTATCAAGCCATCATCTGCAGCCTGCATTGACAGGCATCCCAGAAGCAAACACACGACAAACATCAGTTGTCTTCTACACGTAAAAATTTTCATACGCTATTCTTATTTTATGTTACTATATTCAAAATTCTTTACTCTCCGTAAGTTTGCTCAGGAGTTAGCTTTTGAACTATAACTTCTAAAGTCTCAAAGGAGAGATTTTTTATTATACAAAGGTAATTGTTTTTTTTAACCATTGTGCACATAGATAGTTAAAAAACACAAAAATATGTTGTAAAACAAGTGTCTGAGAATACTCTGCAATAATAAGGTATAAATGTTTTTATCCATAACAATGCTCCTCTATTACTTAAATACTGCATTCCTTTTCCGACAAGGGTTTCACCACTACATCTTTGAGGGTAACAATGTATCCCCAAAAAGTTCTATCAGCTTCTTCGTCATTGCTAATATCCTTTTCATGACCATCAGCCCTGAGGATTTCCTCTTGAATGGTTTTTGCCTGAGCGTAAGATACAACTCGCTCTCCTTTAGGAAACTCACTGCGTTCAGCTATGATTTGCGCAACTGTACCACTGATTGAATACTTAGCAAAGCCATGGTGCTCTTCTTCAAAGTCAATGATGATACCATGAGCATTTTTATACTCAGCGGGCATCACGCATGTCCAATCGACCTTGTCACCCACCGCAAACCAATCCTCACTGCATTGAAATTGCCAAGCTTCACAATATAGCTTACACTCATCGTAATGGGTCCCTTCCTTGATTTGAAGTTTCTCTATATAGCTTGAAAGACATGCCAATTCCTTCGATAAATCCGTAAAGCAATTGTCTCCATCCCAGTTTAACTCAATACTACCTGTAAGACGGAGCAGTGCGGCCAAAGGAAAATCTTCATGAGCCGACCATGCCGCATAGTAACCATAGATACCAAATGCATTCAGAACCCGAAAGCCCTCCGAGACAATAGCCTCCTTGAAATCTTCATAAGGAACAGACTCATGCCATTCTTGAAGAACGTTTTTTTCATCGTCCCTCTGCTGTATATCCATGATGACCATATCGTTTTTTAATAATTTCAGTCCCAGATGCATCTCACCCGGCTCTTCATCCCATGTGGTTTCCGTCTCTTCGATGTAGTCTTCAGTTTCAAAACCCTGTTTCTTAGCAGTGAAAAAATCAAGGCAGGCTTCAATCAAGGAGGCTAAAGGATTAGGCCCCCCATAACCTGCATCACATTTGATCAGCTTATCACCAATCAACAACTCAATGGCACAACAACCATATATGATATACTGAACATGTACTTTAAACCGATTCATACTACTTTTTTCCAAAAATTACGCTAATATCTGCCGAATAGCTTAAAATGAGTGATTTATGAGAGTTTTACCTCAATGGAGGTAATGATTTAGCAATAGTTCAAACTTCCATATTATACATAAGTTTGCTTGTCAAACAACTCTTTTCTTTTTCGTTGGCAAAGTTATAAAAAAAAAATGAAAGCACCATTTTCCCATTCGTTTTTTAGGATTGTTTATATAATTGTAGCAAAACAAACGGATATATAGAATAAAAGAGTGGAAAACAAACATGCGAACTTTAATTTAGCAGTTTGTTTCCGCTCTTCTTTGCTATTTGTTGTTTATTGGAGTTAGAATAGCATACTAACGTTCATGCCAAGCGTCTTATTAGTATAGAATGGCATTCCTAAAGCTTGGAAAGGCGTGTGACGGCATTTTGATTTTGTGAATATCTTAGGGTATAGCCAATAAGCAAATTTTGTGCTAATTATTCCAATGCAAGCTCCTGCTACAACATCATTGAGATAATGTCGGTCGTTATATATTCGCAGATAACCAGTTGCAGTTGCAATCAGATACCCCGAATATCCAATCCAAGGTGAGACTTCTTTGTATTCTTGGTATAGAAATTCAGCACACATAAATGCTGTTGCTGTATGTCCTGACGGGAAAGAATTACGAGCATTGGTGTCTGGTCGCTTTTCTTTGAATGTATATTTCATACCGTTCACTAAAATTCCCATAGTTGCATACGACATGGCAAGGATGCCAGTCCTATCCCAAAACTTATGCTTTCCATTTACTCCAAACAAGTTAAGACCATAAACAGCCAGCATAGGAGTATATTGTAGGTAGTTGTCAATCTTTACCTTATGTTCCCCCTTAGCTGACAGTTTGTCTTGGATGTCCTCTCGCTGTTTGGTAAGCCATCCGTTATGAACGCAAATGGCAGATGTTCCAGTGAGAACAGTTGGAATAACTAAAGTTTTCAATTTTAGATGATGTGTATTGTCTGAGACAACAGAATCGGGCAATATCGTATGATACAAACTATCTTGTGCATGTACGGATACGACACCACCAAAGAGGAAGAGTATAGATACGGCTCTCCCATCCAAAGAATGAAGTTTTTTCATTTTGATGCGCTAATTGGGCGAAAACTATCTTAGCGGTGGAATCGTGGGATTTCTTATATGGGCTATAGAAAAGATAAATGGCGTGAACGACACCTATCTAATCCAAAGGCCCTGAGAAAGCCCACATATACCGATAAGCTCCGTCCACGCCAAGGCGCAGACGTTTACTGAACTTATTCTTTCGGCATATGTTTCTTGAAATTTCTCAGGTTTCATGGATTAACCGAATAAATAGCAAACGCGATTTCTCTTATTATGTTTATTTTATTTCTTTTTTATGCTTTTGATATTTTTGTTTGATTATATCTATCTGTCGGAATGATTAGGTGCATAGCCTCTCACACCGATGTGAAATACTAACCTTTTAAAGAGACATTAGTTGGAGTAAAAACTTCTTTCTTAGTCTCCTTTGCTTGGACTTTCACATTATTTAATGTGCAAAGATATGAATTATTTCTTAAGTTTTAGGAACATTTTGATTTTTTTTCTTTTATAATCATACATTTTTAACATCATAATGTCTATTAGTTCCATATATGCAACTATACTTTTCTTTAGTTCCATCTTTTGTTTTTCTCATTATTGAATGCTACCGTAGAATTTATTTCCTTGTAATTCTCCTATTTTTCATTCACGCTTGTAGTCGATATGGTGTTTATAGTTGGTACACTCATTTTCTGCGACCGTTGGGAGCAAAATTTCTCCGCCCTTATGGTGGAGCGAGGAGTTTTGGGGTTCCCAAAACATAACCTCGCTCCCTCTTCTAAGAACAAAAGACGAGACATTTGCCTTTCGGCTCTCCATGCCCAAGGTTGCAGACCTTAATTCTCGCAATTTACGCCAAACATCAAAGCTGCCACATTGAAAGAACAAGGTCACAGACACA
>OGIY01000068.1_pt1 | contig 73458 bp, 65 predicted proteins | sample 1571931 | NCBI WGS metagenome assembly OGIY01 (sample SAMEA2582110, study PRJEB24529) | metagenome | biome: Human gut stool | place: China | collected 2011
TTCAATATTCCTCACTCGCTTGCTTTATGCCGATTTGGCAACTTTGTGCAAATCTACTCATTCCCAACTGTTTACGTTCCAACCTCTCTTATTCTCCTTTGACTGCTTTAGAGCCTTATGTTAAAATTACTAACTCATAGTTTTTTGATGCGAAAGTCATAGCTTTTCGGCTAGAAACTCACTATTTTTTGCATCGCGAGGGAATGAAAAATACATCGGGATGCACTAAAAAATGCATCGGGATGTAATAAAAACAGCCTGCATGATGGCAGATGATCGCCCTCACCAGGCATCATTTAAGCCTCGTGCCGGTCATCATTGATGACTCTTATCTATCTCCATATAAGGCACTTAACTATCTTAAGAAGGAACACAAAATGGGTAAGGAAAACTGTCAGGGGTTAACAGGGTTAACAGTTAACACCCCAAAAATGCATACTTCCCCCTACTCACACATAAAAATAAGTATATATATATTTATTATTATATAGGTAAAAAGGAGGGGGACCATGCAAAAAACAGCTGTTAACTGTTAACCCTGTTAACCCCCCAATGAAAAAGTTAATAGTTGATAGGGCGTAGCCGTTAGCAAGATTGCTATAAACTATAAACTTTCAACTATAAACTAACTTATCCTTTCTGCCTGAAAGCAGAAGGCGTTACCCCTCTCATCTTCTTGAAGAACTTGGTGAGATGAGCCTGGGATGAGAAGCCGAAGGTATTGGCTATCTCCTGAACCGTATGCGTGGTGGTAGAAAGCTCGCGCTCTATCTCTTTCACGATATATTCATCGATGATAGCCTTCGGTGTCTTGCCGGAGATGCGACGGGTAACCTGAGCCAGATAACGGCCACTCACATTCAGCTGGTCGGCATAGAAATGAACATCGCTATAAGTGCGGCAGAAGTTATTAACCTGCGAGATAAACTGGTTGTAAAGCTCGGAACTTCTGCCCTGCAGATTGCTCTGGCGCACGAGTTCTACATTGATGAAATCCTGCGCCATCGCCAACGCCTCCTCCATCTTCTTGCCCTGATTCAGATAGACGGCAAGAGCTGAAGAGAAACGGTTGATGAGACCATGCGAATTGGCATTGTCGAGGCGATAAATCCGGAGTCCCTGCTTCTCGGCAAGGCTCAGCAGTTTGGAGTTCTGAAGAATGATGTCGCTCTCCTTCTTGCGTGACACGACGACAGAACAGAGCGGCAACAGACGGTATTTAATCTGGCTCACCACATCTTCCGTCATCAGCGCATCGCCCTGGCTCGACCAGATGGCAGGGGCATAAATGATATGGGCAGGACGGTACCTGGTCAACGCATCGATGACCACATTCAGCGTTTCCACCCTGCGTATCATACCAATCTTCACAATATCAGGCTGCACATCGTTCATGATAGCCTCAATCTGCCCCGAAACAATCTCGGCAGGAATATCGAAGAACTCCTGAATACCGAGCGTATTCTGCACAGTGATGCTGGTTATTGCCGAAACAGCATAACCGCCCAACTCGGCAATCGTCCTGATGTCCGCCTGCACACCAGAGCCTCCGGTGCTGTCTGAACCTGTAATCGTTAATATCATATCCTTAAACTTTGAACCCGATGATAAGTTTGAGGGCAAAGATACAAAAAAAGAGCGAATAATCCGCAGAATTTGCAGATAATTCGCTCTTTTTTTTTATTCTTCAGTGAGATCTTTACAATCCTTGAGTATCTTAGCAGGAACCTCATTGCAACGCTTGTAGCGGCAGATGTCGGTAACATCGTTCTTGGCGGTCCATATCATGGAACCCGATGCCAGGAGGCGGGTTACGAGATAACTCTGGTTCCAGTCGCCCTTACCGTTATCATAGCTTCCGCTGATGATGTAACCCTGGTATGGATCGTTCTCGATAGCGAACGAACCGGTGATATGGCGACCATACATACTGTCAAACTTCTGATACATCTCGAAAGTCAGGTCCTTGCGGTTGAAAACGATGTAGCAGTATGTGCCCTCAGCAAGAGGTTCACCGTTCCACTCAGCCAACTTCCATGTGCCATGAAGATTGGCAGCAGTAACTTCCAGAGAAGGCTCCTCCGGTTCATCATCATCGCTGCTGCAGGCTGCAAAGCCGCAGGCAAACAAAGCAATCACCAGGAGGGTGAAGAGTTTTTTCAAATATTTCATTGTCTTGGTATTTTTTTCTTTTTTACTTTTTTCCTTTTTTACCTTTTTACCTTTACAACGACCTGTATCGTTCTGTCAGACGGGCGGGCATCCAAGCCCTCCAGAATAACAGGGAAGGTGAAGGATTCGGGCATCGTAGCCGGAATCTTATCGGCTATGATGGTGATGACGAGGTCAGCCTCATCACCCGGTTCTATCACCTCAGGCTCTGTCGTAAGACGGGCATAAGGAGGAAGAAGGAGGCTGGATATACGGAGCGGCTTGTCACCGCTGTTTCCGCAGAGGATACGTGCCTCAGGCTCTGTGCCCGGCTTTACCTCTGTGATACTTGCCTTCGCCTGTTTCAGTCTGAGTGCGCCCATCTTGTGCGGATAGCGCGCCCACTGGTCAGCACCCGGCAGCACCTTTCCCGTTAAGGCAAGCTTAACGACAGGCTGTCCCTCTACCTCTTTCAGATAGAGATAAGCACCCGTATTGATGGTGCCTGGATAGCGGTTAGGTGTGAAGGTGAGCTGCACCTGACAGGTATCGCCAGGCTTCATCACATCGCCCCTGACATAAGAACTGGTACATCCACAGGTGGTTCTCACCTGTGTGATGTGCAGTATCTTCTTGCTCACATTCTTACCTACGAAGGTGAAGGTGCGAGGCGCATCGTCCTCGGTCATCGTACCTGCATCGATAAGCGGATGCTCAAACTTCAGCAGTTCCTCCTGCGCATTCACCGTAACAGGCAAAGCCAGGAAGAAAAGCGATAGAAAAGCAAATATCTTCATATTACATCCAATTACATCCAACCATTGTTACCGGCACTCTTTCTAACGGTCACAACTACGGTCTGGCTGGTACCATCAGCAGCTGTTACGGTGAGCGTTGTGCTTCCGGCAGCGAGTCCCTTCACGGTGAGCGTCTTGCCATCTACTGAAGCAGAAGCTACGCTACCATTCGCTACAGAGCAAGAGAATCCCTCTGTCCGACCTGCGAAATATGCAGAGAGGTTGAGAGAAACAGTCTTCTCGATGCCCACATACACGTTAGGCAACTTCATATCAGAACTGAGTTCCTTGTTCTTGATGTTATTCAAGAGCTGAGCAGCATCAATCAGACCAGCGCCCATCTTGCCGATGTACTTAGAGAGCTGTACAATCTCTGGCGAAGCACCTACGGTAGTATGGTTCATATAGTAGGTCTTGGTTGCACCATTCTGATAATGACTATCCAGTTCCTTTACAGACTTCTTCATCAGGGCTACGAAGTCGGCAGCACGATAATGACGGTTCGTCTTGGCAGCATAAGCGAGACCCAAGGCAGCCACACCCGAAACGTGAGGACAAGCCATAGAGGTTCCCTCCATGTAGCCGTAAGCAGGCTTACCGTTCTGGATCATCGTAGAGAGCACAGCACCTTTCTGCTCGGTTGTCGTCTCTGCCCAGTATTCATCTTCCTGCTCGCCAATCTTGCTGTAATATTCCAAGTCGCCACCAGGAGCACTCAGGGTTACGAGCGAACCGAAATCGGTGTAGCAGGCTGGAGTAAAGTCGGCAGCTAATGAAGATACGCTGACGCACTTAGAGTAAGCACCTGGGAAAGCAGGATTGCCAGCATACTCGTTACCGGCTGCGAAGACTGGAATACCACCATCGATGACACCATTAGGCGAACCGGCATTGTTGATGAAGTAATCCAAAGCCTCCTTCTCCAGCGGATAGGTCTCTGCCCATTCCTTCTCGGTAGCAGGACCCGGAGTATAACCGTTGATGATGCTAGACTCTGAAGAGTTGTAACCCCAACTGCACTGCAGGATGACTGCACCATTATCGGCAGCATACTTGATGGCTCTCGCCTCGCCTGCCAAGGTTACACTGTTCTGACCGGAGAATACCTGACAAGACATAATCTTGACACCAGAGTTAGGAGTTCCGTCACCACCGGCTACACCGCAAACACCTTTACCATTATTATTTACGGCTGCAATGGTACCAGCTACGTGAGTACCATGACCAGAGTCATTGGCATCAGTCCAGGTAATATCGCCGCTCTCGGTTACGAAGTTATAACCGTGAAGGTCACCTTCGTATCCGTTGCCATCACCATCGGTCTGGGCGCCCTGAACACTTTCGCCCGGGTTGCACCACATGTTGGCTGCCAAATCAGGATGCGTATACATCACGCCCTCATCAAGAATAGCCACGATGATAGAAGGATCGCCTGTGCAGGTCTTCCATGCCTCAAGTGCATTCACGTCACATCCAGCCTTAGCACCCACGTGATTATTGTTGAGGTTCTCAAAATCATAGTTGCCCTCGCCCAGGTTACGGTAGTGCCACTGGCTGGCAAAGCCTGGGTCGTTTGGCTCGCCCTCGGCTGCTGTTGAACGGGTAGCCTTCTGCTGAAGTGCCTTATCGCTGAGATAGATACGCTTGCTGTCTGTATTGTAAGCACGCTTGATGCGACCGTTGGTCTGAACCTTTGAGATTTCACCCAACTGCTTCAGTCGCTCGGCAGCCGCCTTCAGGTCAGTACCCTTGTTAAACTTTACAGTATACCAGAGGTGAAGACCCGCCTCACGGGTTCTTGCCTCAGTATTTGCATCTACCGGGAAGACACGCTCGAAGCTGTAGCTTCCCAGGATGTCGAGCACCTCGTCGGTAGAAGGAATACCCGAACGGGTAGCCTTTCCGGCGCGAGTCTTGCTCAGTTGTGCCTGGTCGAGGATATCGCTCATTTCCGGACTGAACTTAATCAGCAGTTCACCCGCCTCAGCATCTGCAGGGATGGTGATTTCTGAATTGCCGTCAGAAGAGCCGATGGTTGACAGGCTGTCAGAACAGCCCGTCAATGCCAATGCGACCATTGCTATATAGAAAAACTTTTTCTTCATTGTTTGCTTCTATATTGTTTTTATGTTTATCTTACTTTTTCTTAGTTCTCCTGTACTTAGCCATCAGCGCAGCTTCATTAATATCGCCTGCTGCCACGTATTTGCGGTAGTAGAGCGGATAAGCTACACCCGGAAGCTCCCACTTGTTGCCTGGGTCGCTGGTTCCGTAATAGTAGTCGTAGCTGTAGCTGTCTTCTGTCATATTAGAGAAACCAACGGCAGCGCCATCGCTGTTCTTACCCTTAGGCTGCTGGTTGAAAATCATCGTTGGTGCATTCCATTCTACCAGGTGTGGATGGAAGAGAATCCAGTTTGGCACCTTTCCTGTAAAGAAGTTCAGGTTGAGTGACAACTGACGGCAGTTTGGCAATACACGTGGCACCTGGAGAGGATAAACATCCTCACTAACTACAGAACCATCCTTGTGCTTGCAAGTTACTGGATTATCCCAGCCAGAGAGCAACCATTTACAGGTATCACCTACCAGTTTGTCGAGATAATCAGCCTTATTGGTAGAGAAGTCTGCCCTGCTGTAGCGGGTAGCCTTGCCGGCAGCCTCCAATGCCTCAGTCATCTCATCATCGGTAGGAAGTTCACCCTCCAGGAAGCAGTAAGACAACTCCAGGGAATTCAGTTTTTCCCATGTAAGGAGCTTCAGAAGAGCCTGACGATCGCTGGTACCTTTGCTGACCTTTCCATACAGTCCGATAGGATAGTTATTATAAACATAGACGCCTGATGCGTTCTTTTCTCCCAGCGAAGCGATGTTGGTGACAACATCCGTACGGCGCTGTGCATAGAGAATGAGGTTACGCAACTTAGGGAAGTTCTTCTCGTTGACGATATCGGTGATATCCGACAACTTGTTGAAGTTGTTACTTACCAGATTGAGCGTTTCAAGACTCTTGCCCAGATTAACAAAGTTAGCAGGCAACTGAGTCAGACCGTAAGCCTGAACGGTAAGATTCTTCAGATACTTCAGCGAGCAGATTTCATCACCGAGGTTCACCTCACGAATCTGGTTGTTCTCGTTAGCTGCAACAGAGAATGACTCCAGGAACTTGAGGTTGCCCACTTCCTTAGGAAGAGTTTCGCCACTCTTGAGGTTGAACATGCTGAACTTGACAGAACGTACACGTCCTAAAGCCTCAGGATGATCCTTCACAAAAGCATCAGTAGCTTCCCAGAGCGTTACGCCGCTCCAGTTGCGCATGTTATCGCTGGAATCGAAGGTAGCAATGCTACCCAGTTTCTGGTTGATCATGATGACAGAGAGAGAGTCACCGGCACGGTTGTCCTCAATCTTTGGTGCTGCCTTCTGACGAACGGTCAGGATGACATCATCTGTAGGATTGCCATCAGCATCTACCAGCTGGTCTTCAGCCTTGACTGGCACGAGATGAACCTTAGCCACACGAACGGCAGGAACCACGTTCATCGCCCAGCGGAACTTGAACTTCACGCTGCGAGGACGGTACTTTCTGTCCAGCTTGATACCCAGGTTAGTACCTGTCAGCTTATCTTCATCCTTGCTGTTCAGGAGCCAGCCCTCACGCTCGCTCTCGTTCTCTGCCTTCTCAGCATCGGTCAGATCACCCTCGAAAGAATACTCAATCTTACCAATCTTGCATTCTACGTTGGCAGAAATCAGACTCTCGAAAGCACGTTTATCGTAAGAATCGGAGTTTTCGATTTCTACAACAGGATCCTTCAGGAAGATCTGCTTGCCATAACCGAACTGGGTGATGGTAAGCTTGCGACTCTGTCCGTTTGCACCCTGGAAGCTGAGTTCTGTGCTGCGGAGCGTGTTGGAAAGAGTAGAATCCACCTTGATGGTACCCTCAACAGAACCCACGCCGTTGGCAGGCGAAAGCATCAGCCAAGGCTCAGAGGTATTTGCCACCCAGTCCTGTGAGGCAGCGATGGCAATCTGCTCTGTTCCACCCTGAGGGCCTATGGCTATCTCCTCTTTATCGAGCGCCAGTCCTCCTGGGATATCGACATCATCCTTATCGCTGCAGGCTGTGAAAAGCCCGGCAGCGAGAACGATACCTAATGTCAGTTTATTCATATATTTCATATTACTACTTTCTTATAGGGTTTAATTTTCGAGATCCAAAGCATCGCAACCGCGGATGTCCTGATTCTTGTCGTAGAACAGCTTATACATACCTGCCTTGATGTATGCGCAGATGCTGGTTACATCGATAGAGATGTTAGGGTTGTCTGCGATATTCAGGATATAAAGGTGAGGGGTCAGTGTCTCTTCTACCTTACGGATATCGTTGGAACCAATCTGGAACTGGATCAGGCTCGGACAGGTTGTGATTCCTGTAGGCCATGTACGCAGGCAACGCTGGTCGGTATTCTCATCACGCTGGTGGTTGATGGCAAAGGCACGGAGCACGGCACTGTTCAATGGCTGGGTTGGCACCTCGGTGAAGCAGTTGTAGCTCAAGTCCATATTGGTAATGTATGGCAATGTGGTTGAGCGGAAGTCATCAGAGAGGGATGTCAACTTGTTGAATCGGAAGTCGATGACCTGCAGCAGATAAGCCTTCTTGCCCTTGATAGAACCCTTAGGGATGGTGCGCATCCGGTTGGCGCTCAAATCGATGGTTGTGATTGGCGAACCGGCTGTAAACAACTCAGAAGGGAACTTCTCTATCTTATTGTTTGACAGACTGACTGAAGCTGCATTAATACCCTTGTAGGTACCATGACTATTATCTACGCCTGTAATCTCGTTGTAAGAGAAGTCTACAGAACCCATCTCGCGAACAGAACTTGCATCGAAGATATTCGGAATCTTCTTCAGTTTGTTGTGGGCGAAGGTCAGACTCTCTACATCATCTGTAAAGGCACAGAGATTAGCAGGAACCTCCTCAATCTGGTTGTTGTTCAGATAGAGTGAAGAAAGTGCTACCTCAGAACCGAACGGATGCAACTTCTTGATGTTGTTGTAAGCCAGGTCGAGCAGACCGAGGTTCACCATCTTGCTCAAGGCAGATGACTCAGGGAACTCCTCCAGGTTGTTGTAGCTCATATAGAGAATCTGGAGCGTCTTACCGGTCTTCCCCTCAGCTAAGCGAGTCCAGTCGTTTCTCAACTGGTTGGCTGAGATTCCCTTGCATCGTGCCAGATTCATCGCCTGCAATTTAGGGAGATTATAGTAGAAGTCTGGAATGCGACTGATCTTCGGACAGTTGTAAAGTTCGATATCGGTCAGGTTTTCCATCTTGTCCCAATCCTCATCCTTAAACTCCTTCGCAAACTTACCATAAACAGGATCATCAGCATTGTAGAACTTCGCACAAACCTCATCGGCTGTGATAGAAGAGTTACCGATGTAGAACTGCTGCAACTTGGTCAGGCGATAGATGGCCTTAGATACACCTGTAATCTTGTTGGTCAATGTACCGATCTGCGCATCCTTCAGGTTGATGCGGCTGTCCTTCTTGATTCTGTTCTTCGGTGCCACCTTAGGATCAGAGTTGTAGCTTTCTACAATCATATCCGACATGTTGGCACGTGGGTCATACTTCAGGAACTTGTTCTCATAGTCGTGACGCATGCTGCTCTTCTTTGCAGCAGTCAGACTGTTTGCATCATAATCATTGAAGATGTTGGCACCAATCTTCTCATCGTGAGAACCGAGATTGAGCACCTGGAGTTCTGTCAGCTGTCCGATGGCATCAGGTACGATTCCCTTTGCACCGAAACCGGCGATGATGAGACCGATGACACGGCCGTTGCTGTTGAGCGTTACGCCCGGCTGTTCACCCCACATATCGAGTTCCTTGTTGAAGTTCCAGTTAGCTCCCTTGAAGGTAGCATCGCCATAGAAGCTCCACTCCTTACCATGGAGAGATTCCCAGATAGCCTTCAAAGCCTCATAGTCCTTGATATACTCCTTTGTCTTGGAAAGGAGGATAGGCACCTGAGCTGTATCATTTAGCTGATTATCCTCTACAATAAACGCCTTACCCTTTACAGGCTGGGTTTCGTACTTGGTCTTCACCGCACCTGTCTTGCCGTAGGTGGTATAAGAGGTAACCTGATAAGTACCGGCAGGCAGCCATACGGTAGAATCGCAGTAAGCTGTACCTGTGTCCATATACTTATCGTTCTCATTGTCTGGATTCTGATGCTCTACGCTAGACTCCTTATATTTCACCTTCAGTTCAGGGAAGGTATAGGTCTCACGGGTAAAGAGGTTAGTTACGCTGACATCAACGAGACGGATGTTAGAGAAGAGATACTCAGTACCACCGGCACGGGTCTTCTCCCACTCCTTCACGAGATTGAACTTCACCTTACCACGCTCCACAGTCTCCACCATGAGGTTCTGTACTTCCAGACCGCCACCTACTACAGTGAATGTTTCGCCGGCAGAAGAAGCCAGCAACTCTTCGTCTACCGCATCATAGAGATAGAAACCGATGACGGTGTAAGTACCCGAAGCGAGTTGCAGTTTTTCACTTCTCAGACCATACTCTGCATTCTCTGAATTATAAGAATTGAGCACCAGTGTCTGAGAGACAGTTGTACCGTTGTGCTCCATGACCACCTTGATTTTCTTGGCATCATCCAGTTTCTCAAGTTTGTCAAGGGCAGCAGCACGGGTAGCTCTAGAAGAAACCTTCTTGCTGAGCTTGAACTGCACATATCCGTATGTGCCGTCCCAACCCTCGGTCTCATCATCCGAGCAACTTGTTGCTGCAAAGGTCAGGAGAGAGACCAAGAGCAACAAGAGTGCCTTTGAAAATATTTTCATTCTGTTCATTACTTTCTAATTTTTCTGATAGAAGTATGTTTCTTGCTTTGATTATCGGTAGGCTCAATTACGAGCACCTTCACCACCTTGCCATGATCCTGGAAAGCCATGAATACAGGAGCAGTATCTGGGAGTCGGAAAGAGAATATCCAGTTACCATTCTCAACGTTTGGCTCTGGAACGATTTCCTTACTATCGCTACCTATCATATAGAGATAACCCGTTTCCATCATAGTAGTAGGATCCCAATTCTTGATGTTAGGATTTACAGTAAGCGAAGAACCTACTTCTGCCGAAGCAACATAGATTTCATCACCATTATAATTGAGGAAACTTGATGCTACTTCTTTATACATACCGTTTACATCCTTTGTACACGCTACGTCCAGGTAGTTCATGAGCTTGATGATAGGTGCAGCCGACTCATCGCCAGCCTCTGCCTTATTCTCCTTCTGTTCAAGTTCAAGGAGGAAGTAGCGATCGTAGTCGGTCTTTACTTCTGTGAAGTTGTTGTCCAACATATCGTCAAGACCATTCTCCAGGCTCTCGTATACAGCCTTAGGTAAAGCATAAGCAACAAACTTGCGGCTTCCGCTTGTCAATGGAGCAACAGTAAGCTTCATATTGCCCTTCTCGCCCTTAAGCTGAACAGCACCTGTCTGGTCTTCCTTCAAGCCCTTATCATCTTTCTCGAACACCACAAGCTGGATGTCGTCGTTAAGCACCTTGATTGGGAAAGGAAGATAGTCGTGATAGGTAAAGTCGTTTGACGACTCGCCTGTAAGATTTGAGCTGTTCTGTGTGAACAACTTGCCGTCCAACGACACGGTCCATACAGCCCATGGCGTTTTTGTAGGATGTTCGATATTGATATCATCAGAAGCCATACCATTATAATATACAGGGATTGTAACCTCTGCCTTGCCATCCTGCGAAGCAAATGTGATGCTCTCGCCCTCGCTCTTGTCAATGGCATACTTGGCGTTCTTTACGCCTTCCTTGAACATTACGCCACCAGCAACCTGCTTGTTAGGAACACCTACCATGAAGCCGCCCTCAAGCTCTACCCACTCTGGGGTGTTGGTTACGGCGAAACGAAAGTTTGACTCAACATAGAACTTGCTGTACTTGTTGTAGCCTGCCTCAATACCAGTCTCGGTAATGTCGATAGGATCGGCATCAGGGCTTGTGCGCACATACACCTTCAACTCATAACCCGCTGCAGAACGATGAATCTCTGCGATGGTCACTTCCTGACCACCCATCTTCAAGTTCAACTGAGCAACACTCAAATCCTTGCTGGCATCATCATCTGTAAGAGTAACCTTAACTGTCTGCTTACCTGCAGTACCATTGATTACAAAACCTTTCTCTGCATCATTCTGGGCAATCTTACACCAGATTTTGTTAGAAGAGAGACTCCAGCTCTCATTCGCATCAAATGTAAACTCCTTCACATCACCGGCAGCACCCGCAATGGTCTGTACCTGTGGGAACACAGGAGTTACGGCATCGTCGTCATCGCTTGAACAAGCAGTAAGCATGCACACTGATACCAGTGCCACAAGTACGAGCCAATATCTTGAAATTAACTTTTTCATTTTGTTCTTTTGTTTTTTTACTTGAATATATCTGCATTTGTAAACCGAAGGCTTAGTATCCTTGTTCTTTCAATTTCTCTGCCTCTGCATCGCTGATCCATTCATACATGGTGATGAAGGTTCCTACGTTGCCGAAGCTTGAACCATCCTTGTTGTCAACACTCATGTTGACATACTGCAATACATAGTTCTGGCAGGTGTTATAATAAGAGGTATAGAGAGAAGGCTGGCTGATGCGCAACTTGCCGTCTCCATAGATGGTACCGAACGCCTCACCGGTTTCACCGGCTATCTGGTCGTCCATCTCTACCTTTGGCTCAAGAACGTTCTTGGTGCTGAACTTCAACTTCAGGTTGTAGCCCTTATAGTAAACATCCTTCAGCAGAACGGTATTCTCCTCGCCTTCCACTACCTCAGTCTTGATCAGACGGTTGGTTACGTTGTTCAGATACTTGCTGTAGAAGGTAGATGTTACCATGCACCAGCCAGAGAAGTTGTGGATATCGAAAGGACAAGACTTCTGCATTACCACGTGGGCATAGTCCTTATAGAGATCTGTCCAGTTATACTTCTCCGGAATCACCAGTTTCAGGGTGAAGCCGAGCGAGTCGGTCTTGCCGATGTTATCATAGATACCCTGAACCTTCACATTTCCTACCATCTCGCCCGCCTTGATTGTAACGGTGTTGTTGAGGATGCGGTAATGCTTACCCTCGATGGCATTGCTCTGCTTGTCTACTACCTCCACGCCGAAGGTGCGGTCGTAGTCAGCTTTTTCGGTTGCAGATACAGGCACATTGAAAACCTCATTGCTTTCCTGTACAGCATACTGATAGAGCGTATCAGAGAACATGATATGACTTGGACCAGCATAAGTGGTATAATCCTGTGAACAGCTCACAAGAGCGATGAGTGCAGCTACGGCTGCCAAACATCCCATCATTATTTTCTTCATGATCGTCTCCTTATTTTATTTGTTACTTTCATTAGGCTGAATCTCAGAACCTGGTGCCTCAAGCTCATGCTGAGGAATTGGCCAGACAAAGAGAGGGTCGTCCTTTTCAACCTTCAGACTGCTCTGCACGAAGTTGGCAGCAGGCTGGTCGGCAGCCTTACGCTCAAATCCCTTGTGCCAGCGCTTGAGGTCGTTCAGACGGAAGCCTTCCATATAGAGTTCCTTCACGCGCTCTGCCTCGATTATCTTCATGGCGTTGCTCTCGCTCATTGAGGTGTTACCACCATATGAAGAGTAGCGGGCTGTACGCAAGGTTGAGATGTCCTTACCTGCCTTACCGTAGTCCTTCTTCATGGCGTAAGCCTCAGCACGTATCAGATACTGCTCTGACAGACGGAATACCATTGGCTGGTGAACATGCAGGATTTTGTTGTTCAGAAATTCTGCATCGCCGAAATACTTACTCAGCAAAGGCCACTGCAAACCGTGCTCATAACCTGTTACACGGGTTGTGAAGATGGCTGCAGCACGGAGGTCATTGCTGTCGAATGAGTTGATGACCCATGTCTCAGGCACATAGTCTGGACGATAAGTTACGTAGTTGTAGTTATCGAAGATGGTACCCAGTGCACCGCCATAGCTGTTCACGGTAAAGCCTACCTTCCAGATAGCCTCACGCGAATCACCATAGGTCCAGATATACTTGTAATCGTTCACCTGGTTTGAATAGGTGTTGGAAGAAGCCTTCTCCAATGTATAATACTTACTGCCGATTACCTTAGATGCATACTTGATGGCATCATCATACTTATGCATATATAAGGATACGCGCGCACGCAAGGCATGACAGGTATACTCGTTGAAGTAAATCTCGTTGTAGAGACTTCCGGTGAAGTCTTCGTCTACCTTCAGATATTCAGCCGCCTTATCGAGGTCTCTCAATACGAAATCGTATGATTCCTTCAGAGTGGCTCTCTTCTGTGGCTCATTGCCGTAATAGTGCTCTGTGAGTACAACGCCGAGTTCCTTCGCAGCCTGCTCATCGCTATCGTAAGCCTTGCAGAAACACTTGATCAACTCAGAGTAAGCCAGGGCACGTGCGAAGTAAGCCTCGCCCTGATACTGCTCCAACTTGTCGAGCTCCTTATCACTGTTGGTGTTTGCCTTTACCTTATCTACATTATCGAGCAGGAAGTTGGCATTGTTGATAACACCATAAAGCGCACCATATACCGACTCGATGTCGGTGTTGGTAGCCTTGATATCTTTCCAACGGTAGATATCGCCATAGGCATTAGAGTAGCCCTTCACGCAGTACACGAAGTCTGCCTGCAGATCTGGCAGGATAGTCAGATTGCCCGAATAGAGGGCGCTGCTCTTGAAACTGTCGTAGATACCGTACACCAGCTTGTCCATGTCGTCCACCGTGTTGATAGCCTGGTCCATGCGGATAGAATCCTCAGGATACTTATCAAGACAGGAAGACATCGAGAGGGCTAGGATTCCCGACAGGATGTATGTCTTTATATTTTTGATATTCATTTTTTTCTCCTTTCTTGGTTAGAATTGCAATTCAACACCCAGAGTAAACTGGCGTGATGCCGGATACTGTGCCTGGTAAATATTGGATGAAACCTCAGGATCCAGACCGTTGAAACCGGTTACGGTGAAGAGGTTCTGTGCCTGACCGTAGATTCTGACCATAGAGAAGAAGTTGGTCTTGCGCAACAGACTCTGTGGCAATGAATAGGACAGACTGAGATTCTTCAGACGGAGGAACGATGCATTCTCCAAGAAGCGGTCGTCGAGCTGGGTTACCTCGCCCCAACGTGGGATGTCGGTAATATCGCCAGGCTGTTTCCAACGGTCGTACAACAGACGGTTTGACTGGTTGTAAGCAGTACCGAAGGTTACACCGCTCTCCTCGAAGTAACGGTCGTTGTTGATCACATAGCGTGTACCAATCCAGCTGAACTGGGCAGAAAACTGCAAGCCCTTCCAACGGAAGCTTGTACCGAAACCGCCCATCCAAGGTGCATCATAGGTCTTGCCCGTCATCACCTTGTCGCTCTCACGAAACTCGTTGGTCACGTTGCCGTTCTTGTCATACCAGAGCTGCTCACCATTCGCTGGATTCACACCGGCATAACGGTTCAGGAAGAACTCACTTACTGAGTGACCTACCACATACTTCAAACCGGTGGTTGAGTTTACATACTCGGTTACACCGTTATAGAGTTCCTTCAATCGGTTCTGGTTGTAAGATACGTTGGCACTTACATTCCAGGTGAAGTCGCGTGTGCGGATTACATCACCGTCAGCGCTCAACTCGATACCCTTGTTAGCCATCACACCTACGTTCTTCCAGCGATAGCCCTCGCCGGTAACGGTGTAAGACTCAGGAACGCGCATCAGCATATTGGAGGTACGCTTGTAGTAAGCCTCGAAGCTGAAGTTGATTCTATCGAGGAAGCCCAAACGGAGGGCGAAGTTGTTAGCCCAGGTTGACTCCCAACCCAATTCCTCGTTACCACTCTGTGATGGAGAGAAACCGGCAGTATTATCGTAGTTGGCACCACCAGAAACCAAAGCCAGGTGATAATAGTTTGGAATCTCAGAGTTACCCGATGTACCTGTACTTACGGCAATCTGGGCTGTGCTGAGCCACTTCATATCCTTCAGCCAGTCGGTTGACTTCACGTTGTACATGAAACCGAGCGACCAGAATGTACCCCAGCGATGATCCTTACCGAAACGTGAAGAAGCATCGGTACGCAGAGAGAAGTCAGCATAGTAGAGCTCCTTATAGTTATACTCGCCACGCATGAAGAATGACAGGTAAGAGTAGTCAGAAGATGAATCTGCCCAGCGGCTGGCACGTGTACCTGATGATACATTGGTCAGGAGATCGCTGGTCTGACCCTTGGAATATACCTGGAAACCCTCTGAGTGGAAATTGACAGCCTCCTGACCCAGCATCACGTTGAACGAATGGATATCGTTCAGGGTGAAACGGTAGTTAGCCGTAGTGGTCTCTGTCAAGTTGATGGCATCGCTGCTCTGGCGTGCCGCAGTACCCTGTCCGTTATTTGAAGAGAGACTTGGGAACGACTGGAGGAACGCTGTAGAATGAGTGAAATCGGCACCAAACTGAGTACGGATAGTCAGATTCTCTATCGGATAGATTTCAGCATACATGGTAGAGAGTACCTTATATTTCTTGTTCTTGATAGGATTCAAGCCCATGTAAACGATAGGGTTCTCGCTGGTTCCAGCCCAGTTGCCTGCAGCAAGTGAAGCCAGACTGCCATCCTTAGCGTATGGATTCCAGTAAGGCAGCATGAATCGGCATGCAGAAATAGGAGTAACGGTATTATAGCTACCGTCGTCAGCCTGCTGAGCTTCCTCATAGGCTGCCATGGTGTTGGTACCTACCTTCAACCACTTGCCAGCCTTTACATCAGCATTGGTACGGATGTTGTAACGGCGGAAGGTTGAATTCTGTGCGATACCATCCTGATCGTAGAAACCACCAGAAACATAGTAGTTCAAGCGGTCGGTAGCACGGTTGATAGAGAGTTCGTAGCTCTGCAGCGGAGCGCGGTCGTTGAATACCTCATCCAGCCAGTTTACATTTACTCTTGAAAGGAGGTTATAATCCTTACCAGTATCCAGACCTACTTCTTTCTCAAACTGGATACGCTCGTCGGTATTCATCATTTTCCAGTTGGTCTGTGCCAACTCAGAGAAACCATACTGTGCACGGAGCGTAATCTTCGCCTTGTCCATCGCCAAGCCTCGCTTGGAAGTGATCACAACCACACCGTTGGCAGCACGTGCACCATAAATAGAGGTAGAAGAAGCATCCTTCAATACAGAGATACTTTCGATGTCGTTAGGACTCAAGGTGTTGAAATCAGAGCTTGAGATTGGCACGCCGTCGAGGATAAAGAGAGGCGACTTGCCGGAGTTGATAGAGTTGGTACCACGGATCTGGAAGGTAGCCGCCTTGCTAGGTTCACCCGAAGAAGAGATGACCTGCAAACCAGTACTCTGTCCCTGCAAAGCTTGGTCGAAGCTTGCCGCCGGCACATTTTCTATCTTTTCAGACTTTACGGCAGACACGGAACCCGCAATGGTTCCCTTCTTTCTCACACCATACGCCACCACAACCACTTCATCCATCATCTTGGAATCCGAAGCAAGGGTGATGTTGAGCGTATTTGTCTGCGCTTTCACAACGTGCTTCTGCGTAACGCAACCCACATAAGAGTAGGCAAGCGTAGCCTTCGAAGCACCCTTAATTTCGATGGTATAGTTACCGTCAATATCGGTCACTACGCCATTTGATGTTTCCTCTTGCATAATGGTCACACCAATCATCGGTTCGTTGTCTTCAGCAGACACGACAGTACCCTTGACGCTGAAACTCTGCGCCAAGACCGATTGGATAGACAACAATACAAGTGAGACAAGTAAAAGAGTTAATCTTCTCATCCTTGTTTGTTTCAAGTTTATTAATTAATAATTATTATTTTTTTCTCATTTTTTTCTCGTTTGGTAAAAGCCGAAAGCACTCAGGGCGACACTTCACCCCTCCATTTATACATTCTTTCACTAAAATGCACGCATGGAAATACCTATTTAACTTAAATCGGTGCAAAATTACGAATATTTTCTTATTTGCCCAAGATAATCGCTTAAAATTTAAATAATTAACACGAAATATCTATGTTTTTTAGCATATTTGCTCATAAATTTAGTTAATTGTCGATTTTTTGTCACATCCGATTACAGTTTGCAAAAACAAGTTCAATACACACTTTTTTTTGTTTCTATGCAGCCGTTTTCATAAAGCTGAAATTACGTCCCGACGTAGCTTGTACTACGTCCGGACGTATCTTTTGCTGCGTCGGGACGTAGCAAATGCTACATCGGGACGCATTTTTTAATGCATCGGAACGTATTTTATCAGCTAACGCAAGTGGCTCAGTCAGCTGACGCAAGTAGCTCAATCAGCTGACTCAAGTAGCTCAATCAGCTGACTCAAGTAGCTCAATCAGCTGACGCAGATATCTCGACAAGCCGAAGGATACGTCTCCATTAGCCTACGGAGTCGTATCCGTAACCTGACGGAGTCGTATCCGTAACCCGACGGAGTTATATCCGTAACCCAATGCTGTCATATTCTTAACCCCACGCAGCCATATCTATAAGCAAACGGAAGCACATCATTTATTTACCTCTTCACCTTCATGTATTCCGTAGGAGTCATGCCATACTCCTTGGAGAAGCATTTGGAGAAATAACTGCTGTTGGAAAAACCAACGGTATACATCACCTCGGAAACACTGAACTTGCCCTGGCTCAGGAGCTCGGCTGCACGCTTCATACGCATCTCACGGATATACTCTACAGGCGTACGCCCCGTTATCGCCTTCGTTTTGCGATACAGCTGCTTGCCACCTATACCTATCACATCCTGCAACATCGAAACGTTGAAGTCGGAATCTATCATGTGCTTCTCTATCGCCTCATTGATCTCTTCGAGCAGACGCTTGTCTGCCGCATCCAACTCGCTGACATCTACCATCTTCTTTTCCTCTTCAGAAGACTCAGAGCGTGCAGGAACTGGTTCTGAGGATGATGACTCAGGCTCAGATACGAGCGAAGCGGATAACCCAGTGGCAACAGAAGATGACACCTCAGGTATCTTCACATTCAGGTAGCGGGCCATCAGAGCTGTCACCTCATCAAATGAATGATGAGCTACGGCAGCCTTCAAATCTTCCGTCAGACGATTGAAGAAGTCTATACGCATCTGTACCTGCTCCAACACCTCAGCCTTCTGCTTCTGGGCATCAGCCAGTTCCTTGCGCAGAAAATACCAGCTTACCAGCCATGCCACAAACACGATGAGTGCCGTGATATAGAAGAGCTTGCACCACCAGGAGAGATACCAAGGCGGCAGGACGGAGATGTCGAGCGAATAAACCTCGGTAGCTATCTTGCCTTCACCATCCACGGCATGAACCGTAAGATGATAATCGCCATAAGACAAACCATTATAGGTGATATCGATATTGCCTGAGTTCAGATAATGCCAGTCGTGGTCGCTGCCTTCGAGCCTGTAAGCATAAACGGCTGAAGGATGATCAGCAAAAGGAAGGTCGGTGAGCTGCAGGGTGAAGTTGTTCTCATCACTCTTCAGTTTCAGGATTTCTCCACGCTCCTCACGAGCCTCTCCGTTCACGATGATTCCAGCCAGCATCAGGCGGGTAAACTGCTTAGGCTTCTGTGCTACATCGGAACTGATTGCCACATAGCCGTCATTGCCGCCCATCATTACCTCATGAGTCTGTCTGCTGTAACAGATGTTGAGCGGCACAACAGAAGGAATCATGAAGCGCTGGCTCTCGCCCTGTGGATTGATTACGCAACATTCATTGCCCGATACCACCCATATCTTGCCTTCCACATCGCACATGGTACTTACCTTGCCACCAATCTGCCATGTCTTGGAAGAAAAACTGTTACCCAACACAGAACCGGCTGCATAATAACAGGTTACCGAATTGTTATCACCCATCCAGATATTGCCCTTGCTGTCTGCCATCAGATAGTTGACAACATCTGAGTTAGCTACCTGCACCACCTTCATATTGTTCGGATTGATGCAGTTGAGACGGGTATAGGTAGAAAACCAAATCCTACCCTTTCCATCCATCACCATCTGACCTACATGCAGACCAGAGAGCGCATTCTTTCCCTTGTCCGAGTAATGCCAGTCGGCTATGGCCTTGCCACTCAGAAGAGCCGCCTTATCCATCACGAAGACACCACCCTGATAAGAACCCATCCATATTCTGCCCTTCTTGTCCTGGAGAATATCATAAGCCCAGGCAGTAGAATACTTGCCACTCTTATCGTAGACGATGAAGTTGCGCATCTGACGGGAACTACGGTCATAGAAGTTGATGCCATGGTCGGTACAGATCCATACATCGCCGTCATGGTCTTCATAAATCTTGCGTACACGGTTATGACTCAGCGGGAAGGCAGAGCTGTTCTGCTTGTACCATGCCACATTCTGATAACCTTCAGCATTCCTGGTGAAATGAATCAGACCGTTGGTACCGCCCATCCACCATTCGCCGTTACGGGTCTGGAGCATGGCATGGAGACAGTTACCCTCACCCGACATCGTAATCTTATCGAGCGATACATAGCGGTAATAGGTATGGGTAGTGAGACGGGAGAGTCCATTGTCAGTACCCACCCATACATTCTGCCATTTATCTACAAAGCAAGCCCAGACGATGTTGTTAGGAATAGAAGCATCATCGCGGGAATCGTGGATATAATGGGTGATGGCATTGGAGAGTGCCATCTGATAGAGTCCGTTATCGGTTCCGATATAGAGATTGCCGGCAGCATCTGTAGAAAGACATTTGATAGAATTGCCGTTGAGAGCTGGAATCTGTGAGAAGTTCCTGAGCTGCAGGTCGGCACAATAGAGAGCCCCCTCGGTACCAATCCAGTAGCATCGGCGCTTGGCATCATAGGCGAGCGCATTGACCAGCGGCTGTTCTCCGGCACGGAGCGGAATCAGTCTGCTGCCGAGATGCAGACCAGCAAGCGAACCTACGAGCAAGCCTCGCGGAGTAGAGAGCAAGGCATAGACATCGCCACCGAAGTCTGTCTTGCCACCCTTGATATCGAGCACACGGAGTTCCTTCAACTGCCTGCGTTTCGTCTCATCTGCAAAAGCCTTCATGGCTGGTGTTTCGGCATATTGATAAGATTGCGTATCGAATTTCAGGATGTCGTTGCCGGTAGCCAGATAGAGCATTCTGCCCTCGAAACCGAGCGCATTGACACGCGTATTGCTGAATGTATGTTCCTGAAAATGGCGGTAGCCATGATAACCATCATAGCTGTAAAGGCCGTTGTCGGTTCCGAGCCATATCATTCCATCACTGTCCTGGGTAATGGCACAAACTGCCTGAGCACCTTCAAGGGAGGTGTTGACGAAACGCTGCGCATGGATGGCAAGCGAAATAAAGAGCATAGCAATTGCCATGCTGATGCGGTATATAGGTTTTATTGACTTCTTCATGTGTGCAAATTTACACAATATTCATGATAACGCCAAAAAATATCGGAGGAAATTCATAAAAAAAAGAATCCCCTGGGAAAAATAGCCGCTGCTATTCCCAGAGGATCCGATATAAACTATATACTTTATAACCAACCGAAATCGGTCTTTGTTATCTTATATTGCCTGGAGCGTAATCGACTTTTCGATATTTCGCTTGCTGTCTTTTACCTTCAGGATGATGTCGCCCTTCTGCTTGCTGCTCTGTACGATGACTACGAGTTTGCCGGAGAAGAGTTTCATCTGTGGCTGGGTGAACGGTTCGAGCGATGTGGCATCGCCGTTGCAGGCAGCCTTGAAAGTGCCGGCACCACTCACCTCGAAGGTCAGTTCGTCATCGGCAAGCGGACATTCATTGCCGTCCTTATCCTGCAGACTCACGGTGATGAAGGCAAGATCGTAGCCATCGGCATTCAGAAGCACATTGTGCTCATCGGTACAGCCTTCTACCATGCAGGCAATAGGCTCATGGTCAGGTGTTTCTACACTGAACTTCATCTGTGCAGGCTCGCCGGCAGTACGCTTCACGTTCTCGCCCACCTTTTCGCCATACTGGTTGTAGGTAACCACGCGAATCTCGCCTGGTTCATACTTCACATTGTTCCAGCGGAGGCGATAGCGGTCGAGGCGGCTTGACTTGTCCTTGCGAACCCTGCCCTGGCTCTTGCCGTTGACGAAGAGTTCGCCTTCCACACCATCGGTATAGCAGTATACAGGAGTCACTTCGCCCTCTCTGCCCTTCCAGTTCCAGTGAGGAAGAAGATGGGTGGTATGCTGCTGCTCGTTCCAGCGGGCACGATACATATAATATCTATCCTTTGGAAGTCCGGCAAGGTCGCAGATGCCGAAGTAACTGCTGCGGCTTGGCCAGTAGGTATCGTATGGAGTAGGCTCGCCCAGATAGTCGTAACCCGTCCATACAAACTCACCGATTACCCAACTGTAGTCATCCTGCATCTTCCAGTCATCATCAGGAAGATTGCTCCAGGAACAGTATTCGGTATCATAGCTTGAGCACTGGCCATCAGGATAGGTAGCCTTATCACTTACCACTACCGGGAACTTGTATACGCCACGGGAGCTGACCGTAGAGGCGGTTTCAGAACCGAGGAGAAAGCCCTGAGGCAACTGCTCGATATTCTTATAATATTTATGTACGCGATAGTTGAAGCCCGGAACGTCCATGGTCTGGGCAAAGCCGCTCTTCAAGGCATCTTCTGCCCTATCCATGCCCTGGGTAACAGGACGGGAAGGGTCATACTGATGACAGAGATCCTGCAGACGTTTGGCAATCTGCACACCCTCCTGGCTCCACTGCTCAGGAATCTCGTTACCGATGCTCCACATCACGATGCTAGGATGGTTGCGGTGGTGCTTCACCAGATTGGTGATATCCTTATCACTCCACTCCTTGAAGAACTTGGCATAGCCATTCTTGCACTTAGGATAAATCCACATATCGAAACTCTCTGCCATCACCATCATACCGAGGGAATCGCAGAGTTCCATCTGCAGGGTAGAAGGCATGTTATGGGCTGTACGGATGGCGTCGCAACCCATCTGCTTCATCATCTTGATCTGGCGGATAAGGGCAGCCTTGTTCTCTGCTGCTCCCAATGGACCGAGGTCGTGGTGCAGACAGACACCTTTCAGTTTACGGGTAACGCCATTGAGTTGGAAACCATAATCCTTTGATACGGCGATGGTGCGGATACCGGTCTTCAGGGTCTGAACATCAGCCACCTTCTTTCCTTCATATCGGGTTAACTTCACCTGATAGAGATAAGGAGATTCCGGAGACCAGAGCTGAGGGTTCGCTACCTTCAGAGTAGTCTTGATTTCAGGATTGGCACCTGTGACGATCTGCTCGACAACCTTCTTGCCAGCCTCATCCAACAGGGCTATGACGGTCTTGCCCGACTTACCAGTTTTTCCTTCCAGTAGGGCGTTTACTTCTACTTCAGCCTCCTGCTTATCAGCCTTCAGGGTACGGACGAAGGTATCCCAGGTAGAGAAGTTTTCGTTGCCATAAAGTTCTACGGAAACCGGACGGTAGAGACCGCCACCCGGATACCAACGACTGCTCTCTTCTACATTATTAAGATGAACCTCTATCAGATTGCTCTTACCAAAGCGGATAAAAGGTGTGATGTCGATGCGGAAGGCATTATAGCCGTAAGCCCATCTACCAGCCTCCTTGCCATTCACCTTAACGACAGGCTGGCTCATAGCACCGTCGAAGACGAGTACGGCACGCTTATAGCCCTTAGGAGCCGTCCAGTTCATCTTATACATACCCTCTCCAATCCAAGGGAGAGCTCCAGAGCGTCCCGACTTCTCGGTCTTCTCCTTTTCGCCATTCTGCTCGATAGCCACCATCTGCAGGTCCCATTTCTTATCGAAAGGTCCCGAGATAGCCCAATCGTGCGGAACAGCTACCTGCTGCCACGCCTTACCATCACGGGAGAAGTCCCACGATGACAAAGTGATGACTTTTCTGCTCTGCGCCTGACACAGCGTAGTGAGTGCCAGGGCAAGAGTAATGAAAGTAATACTTCTCTTGATCATATTGCTATTTAATTTTCTTATTTATATGCATCGAATACGGCAGTTGGTTTGCCGCTGTTGTCGAACGCTCCCTTGGTATATGCAGACCAACCCAGAGTGGTATAGTTGGCTGGCTTCCAGTTGTTGTAAACTTCTGGTTCCCAATAGAAGATACCCTCGCAGGTAGAGATTGCCTTGCAGCCATCAACCATCTTCTTCATCATTGGCGCAGCCTGGTCAGAGCCCCACCACATACCGATTTCAGAGATGATAACATGGCAGTTGTACTGTTCTGATAAAGTCTTAATATTATTCAGACAATTGGTGGTTAAATCCTGCCAATTGTTATCTTCTGGATAAAGTGACATACCGATGACATCCCATTTTCCACCCTTTTTCTTCAATTCACCAAAGAGCCAGGTATAACGGCCGAGGTTATTACCCTCATCCACGTGCACGATGACTTTAGCTTGTGGATAAACCGCCTTAACAGCTTCATAACCGGCGTTGATATAAGCTACAAAATTGGCAGCATTCTTAGATACCTGACCGGTTACAGCCTCATCGCTGTTGAAGAGCATTCCGTCGCGGGTTTCATTGCCCACCTGCACCCACTCGACGTTGGTTACACCTCTATTCTTCAAGGCTTTCAACACATCCTTGGTATGATCAGCCACAGCCTGTTTCATCTGTTCGGCAGTATAGCCTTGCCATGCAGCAGGAACTTTCTGGTTGCCCGGGTCAGCCCATGTATCAGAATAGTGGAAGTCAATCATCAGACGGAAGCCGAGCTGCTGAGCACGCCAAGCCTTGGCGATGACATCATTCTTGCCACACCAACCACCTTCCGGATTTACCCAGACACGCAGACGGATGGAATTGGTTCCCTCTTCGCGGAGGAGCTTCATGCATTCTGTAGCCTTGCCATTCTGATTATAGAATTTCACACCATTCTTCTCCATCTCTGTGAGCCAACTTACATCGGCGCCCTTGGCAAAACCACTCATATCGTATGTCTTCTCCTTTTCGGGAGTGGTATTATCATCATTGCTGCAACTCGTGCCCGTAATAGAGAACAGGAGCGCTGTAGCCAGCAATATGGCTTTTCCTAAAATATTCTTCATTATTTTACTCTTAGGTTGCGTTTTACGTTTAAAATTGTTTTCGGTTGCAAAAGTAGGGAAAAAAGAGAAAAACAGCAGATAGATTTCAGACAAAAATAAAGAAAAAACGGACAAAAGCAAATCTTTATCTAGCTTTTGTCCGTTTTGTCATTAAAGAGGCAGGAATCTTTAAATCAGTTCTATACCTTTACTCTGTTATAGGTACAAGTTTAATACCGAAGAGGTTGCATGTATCCTGCTTTGTAATAGTATGAGAACCTGCATCCAATGTTACAGTCATTGTCTTAGCTGTTGAATCAATAACTGCATTTACTTCAGCAGGCTTCTTTCCATCAATTTTGGCGTTCGTCTTGGTATCTGCTGAACTGAAATAAAGGGTCATTGTGACTTTCTTATCAACAGTTACTGAGATATTAGTTGCAGACTCCATCTTTACACAAGTAGAATATGAAGTGCCGTCAATAGTAGCAGTTCCCTTATTTGTAGCATAGTTACCTGAAACTGTTACTATGCTACTTGAAGGCTTAGAATCTGTGAATGTTACCAAAACAGTACCCTCGATAGGAGTTACAGTACTGCCACCTTCTGTACCACCAGTAGAGCCACCAGTGCTACCACCTTCGCCTGAACCAGAACCACCAGTGCTGCCATCTTCTGTAGAACCACCTTCGCCAGTTGCATTGCTCTCACCGAACACTTTAACAACACCAGAAGTATAAGCGTCAAGAAGGCTTGCCAAAGCAGGCCATGGCTGCTGATGACCATTTGTTACGACTGTTTCATCAGGAATAACGAAATCAATGTCACCATGATTCAAACGACCTGCGCCATAGAAGCCTTCTACAATAGCAGGAACATCTTCTGCCTTATCTGCAGCGTATGCATACATGAGGTTTGAGTTGGTATCGAAATTGTTGTAAGAAGTACCACCTACCAAAGTCTTTACGCTTGCAGGAACCTGCTCACTTGGGGCAGAAACCTCGTAAGCATCAAAACTTGTATTATTGTCTGCGTATGTGATATAGCTGAAGTTATCAGGCTTGTTGGCAAATACATTGCCGTACGCTTTAATCAGGCCACCATCCTCACCAGAGAAAGTACCATCACCCATAGCATCAGTTCCTTGCTTAGAGCTCATGATAGGACGCTTAACACCATCAAAGTAATTAGACTCCATGAATACACTTGAACCCTTTGTTGCACCAATACCATAAACATCATTATGCTGATAGTAGTTGTTGTACATGTGAACACTCATGGTACGAACGCGAGCCATACGAGAGTCAGAATGGTCGAACCAGTTGTGATGATAAGTAATCCAGTTTTCACCAGTTTCACTCTTCATACCACACATAGAAGCCTTACCATTATCCCAGAAGCGGTTGTAAGCTACAGTAACATACTTAGAATCACCCTTGATATCTACAGTACCGTCACCCTTAGCCTGGTCGGCAGCACTACCCTTCTTACCATAGAAGAGATCCATATTGTGAATCCATACATGAGAGTTTTTAGTATCAAGAGACATAGCATCATCCAGGCAACGCATGATAGCAAAGTTACGGAACTCTACACTCACTGCCTCTCTAAGCAAGAAGCCGAAGCCATATACGGTAGCATCATCACCTACACCTTCGAATGTCATATTCATAGTAGCTCCCTTAACCTGCAAACCTTCTGCAGAACTTGAAATGTGATCCAAATCAGAAAGACTAACCTTACCAATGATACGGAATGCGATAGGAGTTTTATCCTTACCTTTAGAATAAGCATCAATAATAGACTGAAGACCCGTAATAGTCTCTGACTTACCTGTATTGACGGTTGTAGAAACTGTCTTAGCGGTCTTGGCTGTAATATACAGAACCTTAGCACCAGCCTTCAAAGTACCATCATTATTATAAGCACCTACACCATCATATTTAAAATGAGCAAAACCTTCACGGTTGTAGCTTTTTACAACCAAGTTAGAAGCTGTATTGGCACCAGTAATCTCTGTACCTTCAGCATTGACAGGAACAACCTTTACAGAATAAGTACCAGCCTTCAAACCGAGAACATCAGCACGATAGTAAGAAGCATACTGACGAACCAGCTGAGCATCAATCTTCTTGTCATCTACATATACATTATAAGAAGAAGCGCCCTCGAATGGAGCCCACTTCAGGTAGGCAGACTCCTGCCAGCCCTTTGCCTCAGTAATCTGAATAACACCTGCAGGATTTTCAACATCACCACTTTCGCCCTGATCGGCCTTCTTGGCAAATCTGACGGCTTGAACAGAAGCATCATACTCATCATTCTCTGCACCAGACTTAGGAGTAATAATAGTCTTGTCACCTTCGAACTTCACACTTGTCAAGTCGGCTGTATTGTAATACTTCACATCGCCAGCATTGGTGGTAACATACATCTGATTGACCTTGCTGTTACGAGCCACGGCATGGGTAATCTTAAATGTCCTTGTCTGAGCCACGGCTGCACTCAAACTCATCAGGAGGAGTGCCAAAGTAAATACCATTTTCTTCATTTTGCGTTCCTCCTTTTTTACTTGATAATTACTTTCTTACCATTAATAATATAAACACCCTTAGATAACCCCTGGAGGGAAGAACCTACACACTGGCCCTGAAGGTTATAAACCTTACCTTGCAATGCCTGCTTAATGCCTTCTACCTGACTGATGCCGGTAGTTTGATAAGTGAAAGAAAGGGTTACGAGCAACATATCTGCCTGATCAGATGTATTATCTGAATACTGAAGAACGACATTGTCGCCATCGAAGGTAATCTCTGAGACAGTCTTTTCTATGACCTGACCATCAATCTTAACCGTCTGTTTGCTGCCGGCAAATACTGCCGTAGACAACATTCCAGCCAACAATAATAAATAAGCTTTTTTCATTTTAATGAATGTTTGTTAGATTAATTTTTTGGTTTGTTGTTGATTTTTACAATGCAAAAGTAGTGAAAAAATAGCTATTATAAAACATCCTGGCACATTTTTCTTACGCAAACGTTTTCATAAGTGTAAAATGGAGTATTATAAAAAAGGGCATAAAAAAAAGACTGAATCCTGTTACGAAGATTCAGTCTCATAAAGAAGTGGTACCACCAGGAATCGAACCGGGGACACAAGGATTTTCAGTCCTTTGCTCTACCAACTGAGCTATGGCACCAACTTTTACAAATCGCGATTTATCATTTGCGGGTGCAAAGGTAATACTTTTTTCTGGTTCCTGCAAATTTTTCGGGAAATTTCTTTCAAAAAAAGATAAAAAAGTCTATTTTTGTTGGTGTTGTCCATTATTTAATGTACCTTTGCAGCAGATATCGGGATTTAGCGCAGTTGGTAGCGCACGTCGTTCGGGACGATGAGGTCGCTGGTTCGAGTCCAGTAATCCCGACCAAAAGCCGTCTAATGTGCCTATACTCAGGGGATTTGCCTTGGTCGTGGTCAAAATGATCGGTACAATTTCGGTATCATTCCTATACAAATTATAAATAATAGGCTATATCTGAAAAAAAATAAGATATGGCTAAAAAAAATTATGCTCCAAATTCGAATGACACAATTCTTAGCAGTGTCATTGGCTGGAAACCTCCAGTTTTGCATCAGAAATCAGAATGTTATATCTCCTTCTTGGCGTTTGATCCAGGAGTCAACCGCATGAGAAAGAAAAAAATTATGCTTGACCATATCAAGGGCAAGCGGAACCAACGTGCCTATGCCGACCAAGTTATTAAGAATCTCACCGAGAAACTTATGGCTGGATGGAATCCTTGGATTGAGGAGCTGCAGCCCCTGGAATATACTAAATGGGATGACGTGCTCGACAGGTATAAGTCTTATCTGGCCAAAATGTGCAACGAGGGTAGTATGCGTGAGGAGACTTATGTCGACTATAGCAGTCGTCTCCGCATCCTGGAAAAATGGAAGCAAGAGAAAAGAATAACGCTCAACTACTCATACCAATGGGACAGAGTTAATGTTAGCAAGTTCCTGGACTACATTTTCATCGACCGCAATAATACAGTCCTGACCCGCAACAACTATCTTGCCTGGACTAAGAGTTTCTCCGCTTATCTGTTGGCTCGCGGCTATATCCCCAAGAACCCTACCGAAGGTTTGGAACGTATCAAGTCCAGGCAGAAGAAAAGCAGAGATGTCATACCGGACTGCACCATGCAGCTCATCAGAGATTATCTGATGGAGCATAACAGGCACTATCTGCTGGCGTGTGAGATTATCCACTACCTCTTCATCCGCCCTCGAGAGATGTCATATCTCAGAATCTGCGATATTCATGTAAAGACTCAGACAATCACTCTACATGGCGAGAACACAAAGAACGGCAATGATGCCGTGATCACCTTGCCGACTCATGTCATCAAGCTGATGTTGGAACTCAACATCTTCTCACACCCAGGGCAGGACTACCTCTTCTCTGACGGCTTCTGCCCAGGACCAGAGAGAAAGAACGAGAAAATGTTCAGAGACTACTGGACTCGGGTCCTGAGGAAGGAACTGAAGCTCTCACCTCGCTTCAAGTTCTACAGCTTGAAAGACACAGGCATCACCAATATGCTGCGGGCCAATGCCGACGTCTTGTCGGTCAGAGACCAGGCGAGACACTCATCTATACTCATCACAGACATCTATACGCCTAAGGATATACAGAAGGCGAATGAGTATATCAAGAACTATCAGGGTATCCTATAATATAATAAGGTGGAGAGCTAATTGCTCCCCACCTTATTATATATATTATGATAGCATATAAAAATATCCCGTGTAAACTGGCTCAATGGCATCGTCCTTGACTTCCATCTCTATCTTCTCGCACACATATTTCTTGTTGCGGATGATGTATATCTTTGATGGATCCGGTATGTCATCTGACTTAAACTTGGCCTCCATGCAGTTTTTATTGTCTAATCTTAGGCCATTATCATGTAAGCAGCCCAGAGTAACAACATCATTAGTAGATTTCGTACAAATCGACAGAGAGTAAGGATACTTTTCTTTAAAGGTACCTCCTCCGTTTCCACCAAACCCTCCTTCGGTACTACCACAATATTCTTTATTTATTCGGTAGTCGGTTTTGAATTTTGGCCACCTAGACTTCGCTCTAACCCAACTAAATTTGTTGTCATCTTGTACTTCTCCTGGAATAATGAAGAATATATTCATGCATTCCTGATCATCTTCGGATTTGTCAAGTGTTGACTCATCATCTATGGCATCCTGTACGGATGTGTAGCTATATCCGTCATCATCAACATCGCACTCCTTGGAATTCGCTTCCTTGTCATTAGGTATTGACAGCAGGCAACGCTTCTCGTAGTAATTATCTTCTAGGAATCCTGTCTTGAAGTTGATATCTTCTACAACTTGTGCTGCAGGAGATATGTTCAGATCGACATAATCATCCGATGAACTGTCTCTGATTAATGGTGACCAAACGCCTGCCAGCTGCCATGTTTTCGAACCGCCCTCATTCTCTACATATATGTAGTAACTACCATTACACTCAATGATGGTCTGTCTTTTTTGTTTTTCAGACCATGACTGTGTTGTTCCTTGGAACTGATTTTGCTGGTCCCAGGTAGCTGTACTATGGACTATTTCAAAATTCTCGAAGACTTTTTTTGAGATAACTTCATAGTTATCTCTGTTTGCAGAATCACCCAGATTATACTCCAAATTTGCTGTAGATGACGTGGAGAAGGATCCGTCTTCGTCGTAGTCCGTTGTGTATTCGTCCAGAGTCTCAATCGCTACGGAATCTGCGGTTGTCAGCTCTGATTTTTTGATAACAGAACAAGTTTTTTGGATATCATCAAAAACAATGGTGGCATTGAAAAGCTTTCGAAATTCCTCTATAAAAGTATAGCTCGACCAATGAGGAAGTGCCCTTCGCAGCTCACGAGTCTTGTAGGCCGATGCGATATACAGGAGGTTCCATGGCTTGCAGTCGAAATCGTTGCGCTTGAGAGTATATCCCTCGTATTCTACTACCTTACGGAAGATATACAACAGGTTGGGCTGAACAGCTAGGTTAGAGATAAATGGTGCATTGTAGCCAATAAATTGTTTCGTTTTATCTACTCCAACAAGATTGGCAATCATATCATTTGTTTCGTCCCGTACAGGTACGAAGCACCATTTTCCTTCCACTCCCAGGAACTTCGACTTATCTTCATCAAGTCTGTAGATGCCATAGATTTTGAAAAGGTCTTTAAATTTCTGGGAGAAGCCCTTATCAACTGTATAACCAGGCTTGTCAGCTGTGCCAAATGGAATCTCATCGATGTAGTGCTTGGTCATGCGGTCGTTGAACTTGATGCGGGACTTGCCTCCGACTATCTGCAGTTTGATTTCTTTCTCATTCACGGAGAGTATTGTTCCGACACCGCTCATGATTAGCTGGCTGTTACAGAACAGCTTGCAGTCATCGTATTTTGCGATGTTCTTCCTGACCTCCAAGCGTGAGACATTCTTGAATATGACACGGTTCTCCAGGATATTCATGGGGAAGGTGATGTCATAGGTGTACTCACCATCATCGGTGACATACTGGTTGGCGTATGTCACCTTGATGGATGATGTAGAAATGGGATAGGCCTTATGGCCATTGATGATGCATGTTATCATATTTACTTGTTGTTTAGCATACGATGATATTCATTGAGTTTGCGGTCGATGCCGTCTCTGCCAGCGATTGAAACATCTGCCTTGATACCTCTCTCGATATTCTCATTGAGTCTGGTGACTGCTGAATTTACTCCATCAAGGGACTGGCGTACCTCGGTGTTATCATTGTTGACATTGACAACAGGAGCAACCACGGTACTGCTACCCTGTCCGAGAGAACGTGTGATGTCTTCAGCGGTCAGCGAGCCAACTGTATTGGAGCGCTGTGCCCTATCGATGAGGTCAAGAGCTGGACGGATGGATGAGTTGTTGACGGCATTGTGATTAGCCACGAACTCGCCTTCATGTACGACTCCTGCCTCCTTTCGGTAGCGGTTACCTCCGGTATATCCTCCCTCATAGTAACCTGCTGCCTCTGCCTGGTGCTGCTTCTTGATGGTTGCAATCTGCAGCATACCTGCTGCGGTTGCCATGCCGGCAGCGATAGGAGCCATGACCCAACCAGTGACAGGGATGCTGGCTGCTGAAGAATAGGCGTTGATGGCTGCCATGGCGGTTGAAGCGATTGCCTGAGCTATCTCAATCTTCATTGATTTCTTGTTGGCCTTAGACTTGGCAGCGGCTAACTCCTTGTCACGCTTCTCCTCCAACTTTTTCTTCTTTTTCGAGTTGTTGCCAGCTGCAGCAATCTGCTTCTCGTAGTTCTTGGAGATTTTGGCTTGCTCTAGGTCTGAGCATGCCTGAGCGTATGCTGATGCAGAAGAGAGAATATTGTTGATGCCACTGTATGCAGCAGATGTCTGCTGCACCATGTTATCGAGGAAGTTGGCGGTGACCTGCGCCTTTGCCTGCATGTATGCAGCATGGTTCTGCTTGTCGTTGCCATACAACTCCTTCAGTTTCTCCATGGTGTTTTGATAGTTCTCAACTTGTGAGGAGAAGTATCCACCCAGAGTTGCATTGCCGGTCGACTGGGACTCACCTGCAGCAGCCCTGGCACTGTTGACCATCTCAGATGACTTATCATTGATTTTTATTTGAGCGCTACCTGCTCCATGATCATCTGCATCAATCTGCGCTCTCTGAGCAGCGAACTGTTTGGTTATCTCCAACTTCATGCGCTGATATTCCTCCTCCTTGATCAATCCCTGCTTGTAGAGATTGTCAAGGCCATTGAGGTACATGGTCTCCTGTGCCTGCAGGTCTTGCTTACCGAACTGCTGACGCAACTCCTTCAGCTGGTTCTGGTATGCCTCCTGCATCTGCAGCTGGTGGTCGAGCTCAGCCTGTTCCATCTCAGCCTTCAGATCCAGCCATTCCTCGCTGCCCTCATTGTAGAGTGCCAGGCGCTTTTGCATAGCATCTGCATCATTCTGATAGATGGCTTCATCGAGAGCTATGTCATTCTGATAGATAGCTGAGTTGGCATCATTGTACTGAGCTTTGATGCTAGCCTCCTTCTGGAGGCGTTCACGCTCAATGGTCTGCTCATTCATCTTCTGAATTGCAGCATCATGCTGCTTGACAACATTGACCTGGTTGTCAAGTAACTGCTTGTACTCATTGCTCTCAGCACCATACAACTGCTTCAGCTTGGCAAAACCCTTAATTTGGATGCTCTGTCTGTCATCGACGAACTGCTGATAGGTTTTCTTGCCTTCTGCATAGGCTTTGGCGTTGTCTGCCATCAGTTCGTTGGTCTCAGCCTTGATGCTATCGGCTGCCTGCTTCTGCTTGCGCTTGGCTTCTGCCTGGCGCTTACGTTCCTCGGCTGCAGCAGCCTTCGCAGCCTTCACCCTTGCCTTGCGCTCCTTTTCTGAAGTTTGATGAGTGCCGGTATGCGGCTTAATGATGGTACCATCATTGCCCTTTCCATTGTAGCCATTGTTGCGCCAAGGTTCAGGATCATTGATTTCGAAGTGCTGAGACTCAAGCTGTTTAATCTTATCGATGAGCTTCTGCTGATACTGCTTTTCACGCTCTATGCTCTTGTTCATCACATCTATGAACACTTCTTTGTTGTCGGAAGCTAAGTTTAACATCTTAGTTTTACCACTTGCAAACGGATTGATGCGCCCCCAAACTTTTGCCCAGAATCCTCGCTTGTCGTTGTCAGCTTCGTTTAGCAAGTCTTCTTGATCAGCCTGCTTTGCTATAGACTCAGCAAGCTTCTTCTGCAAGCCATCGATTACGATTTTCTTCTTCATCATGTCGATGTATCCCTGAATCTGCCTTGTTGCTTGACCGGTGCGCACTGCTTCCTCGGTGATGTTGCCGAGGTGTTCACGCATCAGCTTGCCGTTGAGTTCTTCCAGTGCTGCCTTGCGGTCTGACTCAGCTGTTGTGTTGGACTGAATGGCAGAAACGAGGCGCATGATGGATGCCTCCTCTTCTGCTGCCTGCTTGTTGGCATCGGTCACGGCATCATTGTAGTCACGCTGAGCCTGCTCAGCTGTGCTCGTCTCTTTAGACAGTGTGACGATTGCGGCTGTCAGACCGGCAACAACAGCTATCACGGCTGTGATAGGGTTGGCCAACAATACCTTGTTCCACAACATCTGCGCTGCGGTGGTCAGTTTTATCTCACGTGTCAACGCCATCTGAACAATTGCCATGGTCTTGAGAGCAGATGTCTTGAGCCCCACAAGGACGAGATGCGCCTTCTCGCGCAGAATCATGATGTTGAGCCATGCCATCTGCGCCTTGTCTGCTATCAACTTTGCCTTAGATACTGCAGTATAGGTGACGATGGCAGCTGTCAGCACAATTAATATGCGCCAATAATCTTTGACGAAGTCAACGAGTGTTGAGAGTGCTCGAACTCCGAGACTGGCTGCAGATATGCAATATCGTGCTGCAGGATAGAGTTTCTGGCCCAGCTCTTCGGAGAGATCCAGGAACTTCTTGCTCGCCTTGTCAAGTTGAGCCTGTACACTCTCGTTCTGTGTCTCGAACTCATTGAGGACGGATGTGCCTTCGGAATATGCTTCGCTTGCTAGGTTCTGGGCAGTCTTGATGTCATCGAGCTTGTCTGCGAGGACGGTGAGGACACCTGTCGCTCTGGAACCATCCATCTTCATCTCCTCAAACATCGGTGCGAGGTCTGCGAATCCACCCTTGGCTCGCATGGCTGCCAAAAACTGGAGAAGTGCGCCATTGGCGTCCTCCTTTAACGTCTTTGCGAATTCCTTGACATTTAGACCTGCAATCTGAGCGAACTTGGCTGAGTCCTGGAACATTTTTGCCAGGAGGTTCTGCACAGCTGTTGCTGCCGTTTCATCTTGCTGCATGTTCTGGTCAAGGACAGAAGCGAGACCCATGATCTGAGCCTGTGTAAAGCCTGCCTGCTTGCCGACACCTGCCACACGGGCAGTGAAGTCAACGAGATAACCGGCAGAGGCAGAAGAATTCTGCGCCAACTCGTTGACTGCAGAACCTGTTGCCAACATGGCGCCTCGCAGACCTTTGGTCTTGTCTTCGCCGAACATCTGGGCGAGTTTACCGATTTGAGAGACGGCTTTATCGCCGAGATCATCACCGAGGGCGACATTGATTTTATCGGCTCCATCGACGAATTCCTCAACTGCAGCAGTCGAGGTGATGCCGAGTCTGCCGGCATCTTCGGCTAGTTGGTTGAGCTTCTTGCGAGGTGTGCGGGTATCCATCTTCTTGAAGTCTTCGTTCATGCGCTCAACCTCCTCGGCTGCCTGACCGGTATATTTGCGGACGTTGGTCATCTCATCATCCATCTTTGCATACACCTCCACGCACTTCTTGACGGTGAAGGTGATGCCGGAGATGGCAGTGACGACTCCCAGGGCGATGCCCTGCATGCGGTTGGACCAGTCCGCACAGCGCTTGATCCAGGACTCCTGAGCAACTCCCTCGGCTCTGACTGCCTGCAGTGCTGTCTTCAGCTGCTTCGCCTTCAGCTCCATCTGCTTGAACTGCTCGGTACCACGCTGCATGCCCCTCATCTGCCGATTGAGTGCCTTCATGGAGTATTCGAGGTCACGGATGGATGAGGTCTTGAGAGTGGCCAAGGTGTTGTTGACGAGCTGCATCCGCCTCCTGGTCTCCTTGATATCCATATTGGTGCTGTCTATCTCCTTGTCATATTGCTGCATGAGGGTGACCACCTTCTGCTCACTCAGGCGGATGCGCTCCAGTTCTGCCTCTACCAGCTTCAGCTGCGACGCTCGAGAGGCGTACATGGTAGATGTCGGGTCGTAGTCAGCCATTTGACTACGTAGCTTGGAAGCTGTGAAGTTGAGGTCATTGAGTGACGCATGCTTTAGGTTTGACACTGTTGCGGTCATGCGTCTTGCTTCTTCATCAGCCTTGCGTGTTGCGCCCTTCAGTGCAAGCATCTGCTCCTTGACCTTTGAGAGTTGAGCGTCCAATTTTGCGAAGTCTGAAGGGTCAGATGCTGCCTTCATCTGCCCCTTCAGATGTCTAGCAGCCTTTTCCAGCTGTCCGAGACTTGCACTAGACAGGTTGTCGAGTGTCTCCTTGACGCTCATTGTCGAGTTTTTGAATTGCTTCATCTCTCGCTCTGCGGCCTTCAAATCCTTGGCGAGGGAAGCCCCTAAACGGGAATCGCCCGCCGAGAAGGCATCCTGTTTTGCCTTCTTCAGACGAGCGACTCTGTCCTCTAACTCTTTGAGTCGGTTCTTCGCCTCCTCAGAGTTGAGCTTGATGACTGTTGTATATACCTCTTGTCTTGCCATTATCGGGTGACTTGTATATAGCTGTTATATAATATGTTGGAATGGGGATTGAAGTTGATGACCTTGACATCATAGCCTCTGGTGCCCCACCGCCACCAGAGGAATCTGTGCTTGTACTGCCTGTAGACGATGGTCTGGAGGCTGTCTCTCGCCTTGTATGTCAAGATGGAGTCCGCCGTATTGAGACGGAAACTGAGCCATCGGTCGCTGTAGGTATAGACCGAGTCGCTGCGGTCAGTCTTGACCGTATCAGCAGTACTCAGACTCGTGCGCTGGTCTGCCAAAACCTGGCCAAGACGAATGTCCAGGTCATGGAGCAGTTGGCGGTCGTAGGCTTGAAGTTTGTACTCCTCTTCCTTCATCTGCAGCACCTGCTGCGTGATGACAGTGGCTGAGTCTCGGATGGTGTCTCGCTCGGCTGGAGCATACTGAAGTTTCAGCCCATTGAGCTGTTCTCTCAGTTCCTGCTCCGCTTGCTGCTGTCGATGGTCAAAAATCCAGAAGCAGGCGATGATGACCAATATCACCGATATGGCCATGATGATTGACTTGAGATGTTTCTGCATAATCCTAGTTTTTAGATGTCAGCATACTCAGGAATGGCATCGAAGCATGGGCACTCCTTGATGCGCTCCCATGGATCGACCACTCCATTGTGGTTTTTGTCAGGCGAGATGTCACGATGACCCATGATCTTGGCATCAGGGTAGCGCTGGCGCAACTCCTTCAAGAGTTGACGAAGTCCAGCCTTCTGCTCTTCTGTTCGGTTGTCGATAGCCTTGCCTGTGCGGGATATTCCACCCATGTACGCAACGTTGACTGAATCGAAATTGTGCCCCTTGACTCCATTGGACGGCAGGTCTTCTGTCATGAGCTGCGTGCGTTTGCCATCTGCGGTAACGACCCAGTGGTAGCCTGGATAATGCCAGCCTTTGTCTCGGAACTCCTTGAACAAGGCATCGACAGACCATGACTGTCGGCTTGCTGTACAATGAACGAAAATTTTCTTAATCTTGCGTGCCATTTTTATTGTTTGTATATTTTTGAATTATGTCTTTTACTCGGGTGTCAAAATTCAGTGTGAAACCAAAGACGGTTGCCGCATAAACTAGACTCTGCCCAAAGAACCACAAGACGTTGGAAGTTACGTCGTGGGACATAAAAAAGCTGATGAACACGAGCACGATGCCGGCAAGCAAAACTATACTGGCAGAGCTGTAGTGTATCCATTCCTTGGTATTTCTCTGCATATCTGTACCTGATTTTATCTGGCACAAAGGTACATATAATATAAGAAATATAAAAATACGGCAGGAAGAACGATTTTCCTCCTGCCGTATCTGATAACTATGAGATATCCCGGTCGAGTAACTCTCTGGCCATCTGCTTAGCCTGCTCTCGCCACTCCTGGAATACCTGGTACTCTGTCTCGTGCTCCTTGTTGCCGTCGCCGTGGTTGCACAGGATGGCTTCGACATCGCCCTGACTGTACTTAGTACGAACCAGACCATTCACGAACTGGCGATAGCTTGCCGACTCAGCTTCAATCTTAGTTGAGCCGTCAATCTCTGTGCCCTCGTAGCTGTATGCTGTCACTGTCTTACTATCGCCATCAGACTCCGACATGGTGGTGTCTGGGTGATAGTTTTCTACTTTCTGCTCACTCAAGAACAGAAGAAAATGCTTGCTGTCATATCTCAAGTATGACATACGGCAAAGATAAAATTTCTTGTGCATCTAGATAAACTTATAAAATTTCTTGCCAAACTTGTTGGTGAGTTCCGCTGCAACGGTGTAGAAGCCCTTTTCCAGCAGTTCCCACTCCTTGCGTGCCTGGTCAACCAGAATATCTGACCCAGTAAAGAGCCACCACGACTCAGGTTGCCAAACCGGCTCCTCAATCTCATCGCCATGTTCATCGAGTTGTCCTGTCTTCCGGACGTGATCGATGAAACGGAAGCGGATGGCGAGGCGGTCCTTAGGCACCTTCTTGGTGACTATGTGCTTGACGCCCTGGTCATCAACTTCTTCAACCTGCTCCATCTTGAAGTCGACTCTCGACTTATCTATCTTGTAATCCTCTATGAGGATGAGGAACTTGTCATAGTCCTCAATGTTGTGGCACAGGATATCGCCTGGATGCTTCTTCTGTGCCATGCTCATGCCCTCGAAGGGAACCTCTCCCTTGCGAGCCTTCACAATCTGACCATACTTTTTCATACCGATTTTATTTAATAAGTTTTTTGTATCTGCGTGTTTGGCTAGGCCAAGCCTGGATGCTGCCTTGCGCCGGATCTGTTCATCGCTAAGTCCACGTTTGCGCAATCTTGCCACCTGGGCACAGAGTGCCTGCTTGGTGCGCTTGCGCAAAAGGGCATGGTCGGCAAAGATCTTCTGTCCACAGAAGTCTATGCCGTCACATGTACGATGAATATTCCAACTCTTATTTATGCTCAGCTTCCAGTCTCTAGCCAAGTGCATGACTGCAAGCTCCGCCATAAGGCGTAAGAAGACCTTATCTTCATGCATGATGAAGAAATTGTCCATGAATCTATAATAATGTTTGAGCCCCTCGCGGCAAAAACGGTCGAAGCGCTCATTGAGGGATTTTACCCCCCCACATTTAAAACGATAGCTTGCTGCTCCGAGCGGCATGTGAGGAGCATGTCCGTGACGTAGCGAGCCTGCCAATAACCGTGTTTTTCGGGGTCTTGGAGTATATCAAAACACCGCATGGCGAGATAGTCAAACCTCGCCAGAAACAGTTGTCCCAAAAGTTGTGTGAGCTTGACACCCAGCACTATGCCATTGGCATAGCTGTCAACGACCTCGTCGATGAAAGCAAGTAGCTTGCGATCCTTGATATACAACCTGTACTCTCTCTTGAGCAGATTATGCTCAACATTTTGGAAATAATGATGTATATCCATGGGCAAGCAATAGAATGTCTCCTTCTGTGGCGAGGTATAGATATCCTGCTTGATAATCTTGTAGAAGAAATGCGTGCCACGACCCTTGGTACCAGCTGGACTGTTGAAAGGAATCTTGGCTCTCAATTTATCTTCACTGGTGTGCATGGCTGCATGCTGAATGACATGATCGCCAACAGGCAACTTATTGACTATGCGATGCTTGGGTTTTTCAACCGGCTTGGCCTCATAGTCTGATGTATGCCATGTCTGATGAACATATGCATTTAGCAGGGCTTGAAGATTTGCTTCAAACTCTGCCTCAAACGCTTTTACTGAGAGACGGGACTTCTTGTGCCTCGAAAAATCAAAAAATGCTTCACGAAAATTTTGCAAAGTCTCAACCGCCTGTGAAATGTTACCTAACCTCTTCACTTGCTTTAAAATTTTATTTATAAAAAAAGGTCGGTGTCTGATAAATGTCGGTGTCTGTGTCTGTTGTCTGCTTTTCTAATGTCCTAACTTTCGACCGGATGACCCATTGTCATCATCTACTAGCTATTCTGCTAAAGTGTATGTTTTGCCATGAGGCAAGGCCTGACTCCCGAAATCACTGCAGCTAAGCAAACTAACCTGCAGTATCTTGTTAAGTTGAGGGCCGCACCGTAGTTCACATTGGAATCCGAGACAGCATTGTTCACGTTGAGCGTCGAAAGACCGCATTGACCACCATTGTTAGCGTTGCCACCGCGCAAACACAAGCGAAAACCGGCGCAGGAATCACAGCCTGGTTTGAAAACCGCCTGCAAAGGTACTGAAAAAAATCTGAATGAAAGAATGTCAAAGAGCGAAATTTCAAAAAAATCGACCGCCCAAGGGCGGTAGGGTTTGCTCGCTACGCTCGCAGGGTGCTCAGGATTGCCCTTGGCTCCGCTTGGGAACCTTGGTCAATCCTGCACACTCCTGCTCACGTCAGCACACCTCTGAACACTTTAGGCCGCCTCGTAATACACTGGTTCCAATGACCACTCGGATGCTGCTTCGCAGAGGGCCGCACCGTAGCTCACATGGGAATCCGAGACAGCAGTGCTCACGTAGAGCGTCGAAAGACCGCATTGACCACCATAGTAAGCGTCGCCACCGCGCAAACACAAGCGAAAACCGGAAGTAGCGCCTGACGTATTCCAAAAATAACTTGTCGAATAGGTTGACTCTGTAGCACCAATCTGCGTACAGAAGTTCTCCAGATGTTCCATCGACAAGGTCCTGATATATCCTTCACTACCGCCAGGTGACTTGCTCAACGCCTTCATGCCGGTAGCATTGCCGATAGTCCAGGAGCCGTAAATAGACGGAGCGACCAGGTGGGTCATGGTCTTGTCACTATTCACCTGGCAGAACTCATCATCCATCATTCGCCAGAGATTGCCGAAGCCATTCTTGTAGCCGAAGAAGCATGGAATCTTGGCATTATAGACCGTTGCGCCTGCGTCATTCTTAACTGCATAGGTCGCTTCTCCACATGAATCACCAAGCTCAATGCCTGCACTCATAGGTGCTACCGGTCGATAGCCATTGTAGGCTTCCCAGTTCGGCATCTGCGTCAAGCCTGCTCCGAGTCCACCTTGGAAGAGGCCGTTGGCATCCTTGTTGGCATTGACTGCATCCTGATCATAATGTGTACCGAAAATGACACTGAACAGAATTGCGACAATGGAAGTATGTCGCATGGTTGTGCAAAGCCAACCCTTGCCGTTCTTACGCGCTGCAGCTCTGAACTGCTCTGTAGTCATAGCGGTAGCAGGTCTGCCCAGCAACGTATTGCTCTTGCCATCATAGGTAGCATTGTTGTCGCCACCACGGTAGTTAGCTGCATCGTTGATGTAACTAACCAGGCGTCCGGTACTACGCTCAATAGTAGCGAAGCCTGCTGCTGAAATACTGCCGATTGGTATCTCAAGATTGTATTCACCTGGTATTGGCTTGATGCCAATCTGCTCATAGTGCAATCCGCCAATATCCTTGATGACAACGTAGAATTTACGTCCCCAGCCCCACTGATAGTGACCCTCTGTACCATCCAGTCTTGCCGGTTCACCAGTAGCATATCTGTGGTGATCCTTGCTGTCGAGCTTCCTACGGCTGTGGTCATTCTTGACCAAGTATGCGCCAAGTCCGAGGATGTATGGCAATTCCTTCAGCAATTCAAGTGAGCCAATGTATGATGCCGCCTTAGGCGTTGCGTTATTTGTGTCCCACACTCTTCCGCACCAGGCATGCTGACCTACAGCAAGGTCAGCCTTAAGCGCATCCATGCCAATTCTAGTGACATTGCCATTTTGGTCTGCCAGCAGCACGCTCTGGTTGCTGTTGGCGGTTGTGACTTTCGTCACGGAGTTGAATTTTTTACCTTCCATTTCCAGCTATTCTAATTTTTGATTATTTTCTACATTATTATATACCCATATTGTTTTACCATCCTGGTTCGTACCGATGAGTTCACACCACCCATAAAATTCTATGGTAGTCTCTCTAGCTAACGAAAAATCCATGCTTGCCGGCATGAATACATCTTTTGTCTGCTCGCCCTTAAGTACCGTTGGCAGTGAACTGCGCGTTATGATAGGATTGAAGGCCACGATGCGCATGGACTCTCCATCTTTCAGGTGTGGTAGGACATATGTACCCCAACCTCTGATAAAAGAGCCATTGATGACACTAGTGCCATCAGTAACCGTATTTTCTTTGTATCTCAGTCTTCCGACAGAGACATCTCCAGAAACGCTGACATTCTGGAATGTTCCTCCCTTGCAAACGAGATCGCCGTCCTTAGCTTTGAAGACAATGTTGCCGTCCTTATCTTTCATCTCGATGGTACGGACACCCAGGTTCTCAACCATCTGATATTGGGTGAGAATAATGTGGGCTATGAGGAGTTCGATAGACTGACCCAGTCTCCAATAATGGTTGTTCAGATCAGCTGCAGACCCCGGATAATTATCTGCTGTCTTGACGTGCGTCTTGATGCAGGAATACGTATAGCCATTATACAATACCGAATCCTTCCACTCTTCACCTTCTCCACCCGCTTCGAATCTGTATCCATTGATGCAGGTATTCCACAGCTGCGGACCTCTAAGAACGCTACCGGTGCTGCCCTTGTCGCCTTTATCTCCCTTGTCTCCCTTGCTGCCGGTCACGCAAACGGCATCAGTAGCAGTACTGCTGCCATCTGTATAAGTAATGACTGAACGAGTCCAGACGAATTTGCCTTCAACATAAGCAGGAGCCTTGTTGCTGACCCAGGAGCCACCTGTAATTATCGACGATGACGCAGACTGGTAATACTGCTCTACGATGCTGACTACACCCTTGCCGGATGGCAAGCAGACAGGATTGCTGATTTTCTCCTGACCATTGGTATAATATATACGAGTTCTGGTCCAGATGAAGTGACCATTTTGCCACTTCGGCGCTGTAGTCTGCCAGCCTGTGGTTGGCGCCGCGGTACTGCTCGTGGAGTCAGCATACTCGACATCGGTGTCGGAGATGCCAACACCGATGCGGAGAAACCTGATAAGTCTTGTTATAACAGCCATAAGCTACTTGACTGACTGAATAGTTAATGCTACGTTGCTGTAGCCTGCGTGTATGCAGTCCTCTCTCGTCACAGCGAAAGAACTCAACTGAACAGTAGGCTTGCGTGCCGCTTCGGTATTGAGGACAACACCGGAACCGGATTTCAGTGCGAAATAGAATTTAGTTTCCACCGCTTCTGACTTGCCTCTGACAATCATGCGAGGTGTATAGGTCACAGTGCCATTACCTGCCTCGTCCTCGCTGATAGACTCATCAGCGGGTGTCGGGTTCGGCTCGATGTCATACGGATCCGACGCGTCGATGACTGTCTGGAAATCAAATCCCAGCAGATTATCCTTGCCCATGGCCTTGTCATTGTAGACCTCTACCATATACTCGCGAGTACAATCGACCTCGGAAGCCTTGACAGTAATTGTCTTGCCATTTGCTCCTGCAATCTGCTCCCAACCCGTGATGCTGTTTGTGGCTCTGTACCACTTATAATATAGCCCTGATGTCAGGGTCTCGTTGGCCAGCGTGGTTCTGGCTTCGAGCGGGCAGCTATCATCCTTGTTTTTGAGCACGAAGTTGTGTGTATCGCTTGCAGGAGCCTTGATCGAAACTCGATAGGCTACGCCTGTGTATGGACCGACCGGTATCTTGTATACAGCCTGTACCTCATCGGTAATCTCCTGCTGGTTGGATCTCTCGGAAACCTTGCCGACCATCTTGATATTGATGGCTGTGTAATTTGATGCCTTGACCAGGTTGTTGCATATCTTCAGTCCCCAGTAGAACTGCGAAGCACTTGGTCTGATAATCTCGAAGAGACCTTCGAAGAGACCGGTCGATTTGCCGGAGCTGTTGAACGGAATCTCCGTCTCGTTGAAGAAGTACTTCATGGAGACAGGTGTCGTGACTCCGTCTGCGGCACGTGATGAGAGTACAACAAAGTAGAGCTTTGGCTGCGACTTCGAAAAGTCGGGATAGACGATAACGACATCGCCGTTCTTCTGGTACTCCTGGTAGAGATCTCCATCCGGAGACTGTACCGATGGTGTAAATGTACCCATTTTTTGGATGAACGTGATGTTCACCGATTTGCTTGCACTACTCATTCTTTGCCTCCTCTCTCATGATGAATCTGCTGTCTGTAGCTATAGGCAGCTTGTTGCACACTTCTCCCTCCTGCTCCTTGCGGGCTGTTTTGCCGTCCATGGCGATAGCGCCAATTTTGGACAGCGTTTCCTCGAACACGATAGGTTTACCGAACGGAAGGATGTCCTGACACCAGAGCAGGAAGTTACCATCCTGCAGTTGTGTTCTGTCTTCAGTCAGCTGAAGGAACTCTGCGACCTTGCGGTTTGCCTTTATGTATCTTTCCATATTAAAAAAATAATTATTAGTGAAAAATAAACGGATTGCCGTCTGCGTCCACGAAGACCTTGCCATCGGCATCCATTGCCAGAGCTAAAGGTTCGAGGTCTTTGACTTCCAACGCGAGGATTGCTCCTCTGTTTGGATCCAGAAGTTCTGTAGGAACACTCGGAGACATGCCATGTCCGACAAGGACAGCATTCTCGAAGTGTACCGAATTATTCGGTGCCATCCACCAGAGTACCTGCAGCTCTCTCGTAGGGTTTGCTATTTCCCCTACATTGTCAAAAATAGTTGCCCTTGGGTTTACCTCCTTCGTGTTAGGCAGCACCTCATCGACCGTATCAAGCATGTCGTAATCGTAGAACGGAATTCTCCGGACGATGTTGACTATCTTGAATGGTGCGGCATCAGACAGTTCTACGCTTTCCGGATTGCCTGCTGCAGAGTATCTTGCTCTACACCTGATGCAGATGCGCTTACCCATCAGAGAGCGGTCTAGCGTGACGGATGCACCATCAGCAGATACCTTGATATCTAAATCATCTGCAGTAATGGCAGAGAACTGCCCTCTATCACGGAGAATTTCCCAGACGAACAGTCTCTTCTCCTTAGCGCACTCTTCAGCCCCCAGGCGCAGGGAAGCGCTGATGACCTGCTTGTCGGTATCACGGAGTGGGTTGTAGTAGCGGTCACCGCTTGACAGCAGGAGCGTCGGCTTGTAGATGGTCGCATTCTTGCAGTTGATGGAGTAGTCCATCGTAATATTGCGTACCTCGTTTGTTCGGGTGTCCAGGAACTTCGCCTTGAAACGGAGCAGTATCGGCTTCTGTGGTGCTGCGTTGATGTACCAGAGCAGCTTGCCAGCATCATTGCCTGACGATGTGATGACATGCTTTTGTGGTGTCGTTACCAGCGCATTGCCCTCCACACCATTCTCTACTCTGTACCAGGCGATGTCTGTCAGCTCGCTGTTGACACGACCGCTCTTGAGTATGCCATCGCGGTCAATGATGCTGATGACCGGCTGCAAGGCGCATGGTGTCAGCCTGTAATCAGGAGAATACTCATCCTGATCAGCATCATAGGTCTGTTCGAGCGGAACGCTGCCTGACACGGACTTGGAGTAATGTACCTGCAGAGGCGTGTACTTGATGTCTAATCTTTTGTATTTCATTGTTTATATGTTATTAAACACATTCCAGTGTGATGGAATCTTGGGCGACCTCATCGCCCAGACCATCACGAAGTGTAACAGTTGCCGTGAACCTGATCTTAGCCGGAACTCCCTCACTATCGACGGAGAGGTCAGACTGTGTCAGGACGATTGCCTTGCCTGCCTTGGATCCGACTTCGAGTGCCCAAATGTTGTCGCTTGTTACTCTCTGTTCACCGGCCTTGTTCTCCGTGTATCTGGTCCAGGCTACGTCGCTGTCGAGGATATCTGAGGTGATATCCTGGCCGTAGAGCGTAGCAACGATAGTCAGCGGAGCCCGGAAGTTGTCGAAGTCATAGATCGTCTCGTCTTCGAGAAAGTCAATGGTGAAGGCAGGATTGCCCTCTATCATCGCCCAGTCGGTATTGTTCCATCTTGGTGCGGTATGTGTACCGGTCATCTGGCATCGCCACTTGCATCCGGTATACCAGACGTCGGAGGTCTCGTATTTACCGGTTTCCGGATTGAGAGCTGAGCTGAAATATTCTGCCGCCTCTGACCATGGTCCCCGGTCTACATAATCGACAATCGGCTTGCCATGATAGTCAATCTGTATGATATCCTGGGTGATGATGCCGGCTGCATAGAGATAATCCCTGCCCTTGACGATAGGAAGGTCGAGCGACTTGACGAACTCAGGCATGTCGCCGAAGACCATGCCGTAGTTGTAATCATCCAGTATTGGCTTCGTGACGCCCGTCAGCTTGACGATGCGCCCCTCGGAACTGGAGATATAGAAGCAGCTCTGAAGCGACTCATCGGTCTGGTTGCCGTAACGTGCAATGTTCATCAGCTCGCACGGCGGGAAGTTCTTGCCTGCCGGAACTTCGGCATCAGGATAGAGGGTGACCTCGATGTAATTTTTAACCGCGTTGACGCTGTTGACTCGCATCCATGAGGTGTAGTAATCAGCCGAGGTGCCAGAATTGGCTGCCGAGGCGATGTTGTTGACCACGCCCTTGATGACGTTGCCCACATGCTGCGCCGTGAAGTATCCACTATACTTTGAGCGAAGGTGCAGGCCATAGCAGTTATCACCCAGGCTGTCAACGCTCTCGATGGTGTCGCTCTCTGTGAAGAAAGTGTCACCCTCCTGCGCTGACAGGCGGTTGACAATCAGCTCCATGACCCGCATGTATGTGCGGACGGTGATGCTCTCAACCTCGGCATTGCCATTGGCATCAACCTGCCCGCCCTTGCCGTTGTATAGTCCGGACACGAAGTCACCGAACTGTGCACCCGCCTTGAGCTGCGCCATCTGCTCGGAGATGAGTCCACGCAGGAAGGTAATCATGCCCTCGGCTGCATCGTCATGCTTGCGGCTGAGGAAGGCATCGGAGGTTTCGTCAGCACAGAAGTGCAGCAGCGAGAGGAAAGCGTTGCCGATGCGGTTTGCCGTGTTAGCCTGCAGGCGCCGCTCGTCTCTGATGCCCTCGAAGAGGGACTGAAGTGCACTCTTGTCTAATTTGTATGCCATTTGCTATTTTTGTTGCAAAGATAATATCTCGATGGAATCGGTAAAAATACGCTCTCTAGAGGTTGCGTGCTGCTCCTATGCCCCTGAAAATTTCGGTTAGGGCTGATGCCATCAGACCATTGTACCGGTCGCCGTAGAAGGTTGCCTCATGCTCGTTGAGCTTCATGACAGATGAGTAGTACTTCTGAGAGAACCAGTCACGCCTGCCTTTTGGTTCGCCACCGGCGACACGACCGCCCCAGGCTGGGCCCACCTTCTTCGGTTTATCGAGATTGTTGTCTCGGCGGTATTCATCGCCCAGGAAGTTAAGGTCGCCGTTGTTGATGCGGTGGACTTTCTCGCCTCCCTGTGCCTCGGTCCACTTGTACCATTCATGTGCCGGACCTACACCTGCAGCTACATAGATACCGTACTGCAGGAAGTTGTGCTCAATTGTGGTCACAGAGCCCTGCTCCAGGTGCGCCTTGATGGAAGCGTAGAGGCGGCCGGTATCGATGGTACGCAACCGCTCCATGCGCTCTCTCCAATAGTCGCCCATGGCGTTAGTCCAGCCTCGCTCATATCTGAGGAGGTCGTCTACTGCTGCGTCTGCCATAGGCTCTCGTCATACTGTATGTCGATAGGTTCGTCAGATGTGACCATGAAATAGAGTCCTGTGACGCCATTCATGGACCATCTGCCCAGTTCGCTCGAATAGACCTGCGTGAGGTCCAGGAACTCCATCTGCCCGTCGTATGCCTCACGGCTCTTGTCGTATAGCATGCGACTGAGGAACTGTCGGAAGATATATCTGCAGATATTCATTTTCGCCTCTCGGTCTGCCATGTCATCGCGCCGGTACCCTGCCAGGATCCAGACGGTATAGACGTTGCGGTCGAAGAAACCCTCTCCGATGGAATGGGTGTTGCTGTCAACGGTGTCTGACACCATGATGAAGTTGGATGCTTTACGGAACTGCTGCATGACTCCCTGGATGGAATCAGGCCCGGAGCACTCTGTTGCGACAAAATTATAATCCCTGCAGGTTCTGCACTCGGCAGCCAGCTGCTTGAAATAGGCGATGGAATCGAAGATTTTCTCTGTCATGTGCTGTAAATTTAACTATTTTGCCTGTTGCGTTTCTTGAACTCCTCTGCCTCCCGAGCCTTGTTGTCCAGCTCTGTGAGGGCAGCCCAGCAGTCTGTATTGTAGACTGCCTGCAGTTTGGTCACGTCACCATCGGTAAGTGCCCTGATCTGCGCCTGCATTGCTGGCAGGATGTCCTCACGCCGCAGCTCGCCGCCCTCTCTGGCTGGTCTGAAGAAGTGAGGGAAGTTGGCGGCAAAATACTCCTTGACACTCGAGAACCACATGAAGACTCCGAGGAGTTCGTAAGGTTCAAATTTAGCGGTTTCACTGGCAGAACCGCCTGCTGTTCTGTACATGAGTTGCGCCATCTTCAGCAGGAATCTGTCCTCCTGCTTGAGCATGAAAAGCTGGTAGTTCTTCTCGATATTGAGGTAATCGTAGAAGCTGATTTCGTGAAGCAGGCTGTTTACTGCCTTCAGCTGAACGTCACTTGCGACCTGTAGAGGCCGAAAGTCCGTAAAGGAGTCGATGAAATCGAAGTTTTTGAGCAGAGAGAGGATTTCAGCAGCGCTGATGTATAGGACTCTCTTGCGCACTTTTCCAGTCTTAGCATCGCCATTTTCACCGCTTTCATCGCATTTAACGCTGCATTTCCACCCGGTTCTGGTGTACTTATGTACGGTAAGTCCGCAGAACCTTGCGAGAAGGTAGCATTTGATAACGGTATGATCCTGGAACGTCGACATGATGCTAAGGACATAGCGCAACTGATCCTCTGAAAGTTCCGCCCACGTTGACGGCGCCTTGAAATTGAACTCTTGTGTACCATCTTTATGAATTAAAAACGAAGGCAGGTTTTGATTTTTCATTCTGAAATTCTTTGAAATGATTAGCCTTATATGCCGATGAATTCGCATATAACGGGAATTTATCGAGATTTGCATCAAAGTATCTGAGCAGTCTCGCACGCTCGTTGGAATAGGCTGTCAGCAAACCCTCAGCCAGGAAGATCATGCATCTGCGCACCTTGAAGATGATTTCTACAGCTGTGTCATCCTTGTCCTTGGCTCCCCGCTCCATCTCTAGCAGATCATCCATCTGCTCGTCAGATATGACCCTTCGCATCACCCCATCAGCTTCGTAGAGTGCTGACAGTTTATCCTTCCACTGCTTGGATGATAGCTCCTGCTTCACCTGGAAGGCATACTGCTCGATGCTGAAGACTAGAAGCGTTATGCTCATCTTCGCCTGCAGGCTCTCACCCCACCCTTCTGTTGCAGACAACCAGGTAATCATTTCGCCCTCTGCCTTCAAGCATGCGACCATACACTGCTCTATCAGCGCCTCTACTCTCGCAGATGATGCTGGAGAGACCTCGTTGTTGGCAACTACTCCGAAGCCTGTCGGAGTGAGTACCAGGTCGAGATGGCGAACGTTGCCGAGGAATGCAGTCAGGCACACTGCCTTGACAACTGCAGCCGATAGCCGTTCATTTGTCTCCAGCGCTTCCTCACCAACGTAGCCGAGGAAGCGCTTCTGAATATTGTTGTATGCCTCATAGAAATGAGGTCTCACAGACTCGAACACCTCAGAGTGCGAGCTTGTCGCTACGAGGATGCTCTGCTCGAAGTCATCCTTGCTGATTTGAATCTTCATTTTTGCCATTATTGTTTGAAACTATTGATGTCTGTTGGTCCTTATTTTTGTCTAGTGTCGTGAGTTCTATCATCGGCACGTCTACGGTCACTCCTCGGTCGGCATAGCCATTGTAGTGGGAGATGACGTGGTAAGGCTTGCACATGATGTCGTGGCAAGCCTTCTCGAGCGACTGCTTGAGGATGAAGAGCTCTCGCTTGTCTGAACCGGAATTGTTCATCTGGCTCTTGCCGGGTGTGGCTCCGATGAGGTTTGGATGCACGCCCAGCGAGAAGCAGAGGGCGTTGGATGCCTCGCTCATGTCGTCTGCCCAGTCGCCACCCTCCTTCTTGCTGCCCTCAGAGAGGTTGATGATGCGCACCATGCGCTGCTCCTTGCCGTTGGGGTCGAAGTAATAGCCCGTGATGAGCGCCTTGCCGGCATTCTCCGGACCGCACACGAAGTTGATGATGTTGTCCTTCTCCTGCAGGATGCGCTCCTTGCGCTTATCCGGGTCGATGATGTCCTCGTTGTTGCAGAGTTCCTCCCAGTAGTCGCGGTGCACCTCTATCTGGATGCGAGGAGCGGAGGTGTTCTTGATCATGTAGCGCTTGCCGATGCCGATGAGACGGTAGATGTCGTACCAGGCATCGTCGAAGATGCTGGCATAGTATGGTATCGGATAGTACTGCAGTCCGGGTGTCGGAATGCGTGAAATGATGGCAAACTTGCAGTCCTTGCCCATCTCAGGAGCCTTGCCCCTGATGCCGGTATATGGATCCGGAGCCTTGCCCATGCGCGCCATGAGGTCGCCCAGCGGGTCGTAGAGGTCGAGGAGCGGGATGACTTCGGTGTGGACAGGCGACATGACGTTGCGGAAGTCGCCGAAGAAGACATGCTCTATGCGCCCTTTCTCATTTGGTACCTCCAGTCGGCAATAGGAAACGTCCTTGTGTCGGATGTTGACTATCTTGGAGTGGTCACGGCTCAGGATGATGACCTCTACCGACCAGAAGAAGAACTTCATATCTGTAGCCTGCTGCATGAAGACCTCATGGATGGAGTTCTTCAGGCAGAAGTCGCGAATCTCTGCGTCGGTGGTGTCCTGCTTGGTCTCCCTGTCCATGAAGCGCACGCCCTGCCCGTAGCAGCACTGGACGTTGAAAGCCATGGCTCGCTGCGCCACCATGTTGCGGCGCAGCAACTGCTGCAGGGTGTATGGCATGTCGTTGTCATCGCCATAGTTCACATACTCGAAGAGCTTGCCGTCTGAAGTCTCTAAGATGCCCGTGGTGGCATCGCCCACCTCTCCGGAACCCAGAAAACTGGTATCCCGCCCATACTGCTGCTCGATGGTGGTGGAGTCTGTAACCCTGCTCACGCCCTCTGCTACGAGAGCGTAGCGGCTGTAGGAACCGCTGGCTCCCACTTGCTGAAGCTGATATTTTTTCTGTTTCATGTCATAAATATACTGGTAAGCCCAGGAACTGGTGAATGTAGATGTCCGGAACGGTGCGAACCTCGGCATTTGCCGGATTGACGAGACGGTGGAAACCGCCTCGCCAACTGCTGCCCCTGACCAGCCATCCTGTGTAGTCGACGGTCTCGCCGTCTGATGTCCACGCCTTCAGGTTAATGGTAGAGCGGTCTCGCTCTGCCTTGGACAGGAGGCGCAGCACCTCTGTGAGGTGGTAAGCTGTGCGTCTCATCAGTTGAAGGTATTATCAAAGGTGTTGTCGAAGATACGGCCGGCTCGCTGCAGGTCAAGCACGTTGTGCTGGCGCTGGGCGTAGGTGTAGCTGAAGGTGAATCGTGGCATGCTGTCGCGCAGGTTGTCGCGCTTGGACTTGGAGTCAGAGAGGGTGACACGCTTGCCCACCTTGGCTACCCCACCGATGAAGTTGACCAGATAGACCTCGTCTGAGCGGAAGAGATCATCTGCCCAGTTTGCCATGTCTGTGCCCAGATAGCCCGTATCGGCGTTGAAGGTGCGCTGCTCGGTGATGCGGTAGTTTACCCTGATGCCGCCCATGTAGGCTGCATCGCGGGTGTACTGCGGGTCTACTTCGTGCTTGCCTGTGCAGTAGATGAGCTCCTGGCAGCCGAAGCTGTTGGTGAAGAGCAGAGTAGGCGCCACATCACGCTCCTCGCTGTCTATGATGAAGGTCATGGAGCGTGAGCCTGCCTCTACCACGTAGTAGAGAAGATCGGTGCCATCGGTCTCGAATCGCGACGGAGAGACGTCGATGGTGGTGTAGAGGTCGTTGCCGCCGGTGGCTGGTGCGGTAAACAGTTTTGTGGTTTTGTCGGAATAGTGTGCGGTGACTTGTGCCGCTTCCTTGCCCATGTAGTGGAGATACTCCAGTCGCCCCATGTAGGTGGTCTTGTGTCCCTCGAGTAGGGTTAGGAAGTGGGTGGTGAGGAATGTAGAGCAGTCCACGCCCACGATGTCTACGGTAGAATAGTAGACCTGCAGGTTGGCTGTCTGCGTATCGGTGACTGTTTCCGAGTCGGTGTCTCCGGAGTCCGGAACCTGTTGCTCGGCGATGGTGATGCTGGCTGTGACTGCCAGCCTCCGGCGTGCATAGGGACGGAAGATGTCGGCAAGGTCGATCACTCTGACCTCTCCATCGGCAGGATAGAGATACTCATCGTAGATGGTATCATCACCTATCTTGATGGTGACGAGCAGGCGGGTCTTGGCCGTAAGAATGTCGATGTCGGGGATGTTCTCAAGGAAGAAACTGCCCGACGGAAGTGATGTGATGGTCATATATTATCTTTTTTGATGCAAAGATAATATGGAGATGGTAAAAATAAAAATACGGCTGACTACCCTCACGGGCGGTCAGCCGTATCAAAGCTTTTCAAAACTTTGTAAAATTTTTCGTGCTGCAAAGGTACGAAAAATTATTCATAACACATGGTGGTATAATAAAATATATGAGTTTTTAACTTAAACCAGTTTATCTGGCCTGACAACTCTCTCCCATAAAGCCCATGCCACGGTTCCGTCTGGCTGCGTGGCTACATAGTAGCCATGCTCCTGCAGATACTGGTTGATGGCTTCTATACTGACACCGCCCATGTCATCAAGTTCTGTGGCGATATCCTGGGTTGTTTTGAAACTCTTCTTGTATTCAAGACCGGTGACTGCATCCTTCACAGGGAGGCAGCTGCGGAAGTGGAAGTAAGCGTCGAGCAGGTCCTGCTCAAACTGCTCGCTGTTGAATTTTTCTGTATTCCTTGGCATAATCTTCATTTTTTAAAGGGTTAAACTTAAATACCGTCATCTGGGTGCTGTCGGTACAATGCCGACTCATAGAGGTCAACCCAGTAGCTCAGACGGGAAGCCCAAAGGTCGTATTTGGTCTGAAGCCTGGAAATACGTGCCTCCTCTCGCTCCAGTTCTCTGAGGTATCTGCCGACAATGCGGTGGGAGACTGGATTAACACAGTATCTCGACTGAATCTTGGCGTACTCCACTAGCTTGTACAGCTCAACACGTATTCTATCAAGCTCCCACCAACGTTCATTGAGCGCATCGCGGATGCGACGGCGTCTGAAATATAGCAAGAGAACGTCTCTCTTGACTTTCTTCTTATTTTTTTTCATGCCTAATCGTTGTTTATGGTTTTCCACATGGCTAGAGTCATCTTGTATGGCTCAACCTCTTTAGCTCCATACCTAAGAGCATAATAGCGATGATCATACCATCGGATAATAGTCTGCTTGTGTGGCGCATCAACGATGAAAACAACTGATGCGACAACTTTGTTGTCTCTCTGAAATTTGAGTTCCACTTTATGGGCGTTCATCTGCCTGCCTTCAAGAGCGAAGAACTTGCACCTGATGATATCCTTGGCTGTCAGCTTAGCTGTGCGTCTTCTGCGGTTTCTACTTTTCTTCATCACTCACTCCTCCTTTCTTGTCTTTGGTCCAGCCTGGGTGCAGGAGTTCCGCTTCTGCTCCCGAAAGTACCCCCCCGCTTCTCGGTATCTCTCAAAGATTTTGTGGCGGTCGCTCTGGATGGTATTGTTGTTGAGTGTCCAAAGATTAGTCTCCTCGACCTTCGCCTTGTCTCTGCGAAATCCTGCCTCATTGCGAAGCTTTCTACAATTACGGAGTTCTTCCTGATATTCATTTTTGGCCTTCTCGAAAGCATTACGGGCACAGCGGTAGCTTTCCCCTGCTTCATCCTCCATGCGTTCAATACTGTCCAACGAGCTCTCGTAATCTCGGCTTATAACTTGCAACTCTGCCTGATGGCGCTTGCGCTCGTCAGCAGCTCTCACGATGTTCTCCTCCAGCTGAGCATGAAACAGCTCTGTAGTCATTCTGCTCACCATTATGCTACCTCCCCTCCGAAAATGAAACCACCAATCATGACCATCGCCATCACAGCTGCGAAACCAACCATGGTGAGCACAACCTCTCCATAGGTCACGGTCTCCCCGCAGATATAGCTGAAGGTCTCGCTCTTGGTCTTGGCGAGCTTCTTGATTTCACACTTGAGGGTATTGATACCCTCCTCAACGCTGATGCCTGCAGGTCTTACCTGCGCATCACTTAATAAAATTGAATTCTGCATAATTGCCATCTTATAACCATTATAGACCGACCTTGTTGTATAAATACAATGGTGGCGGTCACATTCACCGTTGGTTATAAGATGGTAGCTTTCCCAGCGAAGGGCAAGTATCTTACGGATCATGCAACCGCCATATTGATAAGACCTTTTTCCCGCTGCCGGGAAAATGATACTTTATAGGCATAAAAAAAGCCCACGGCGTGAAGCCTAGGCGAAACAGTCGCCATCGCTGAGTAGATTACTACTATCTTATAACCGATGGCAAAAGTACGAAGAAAATTTGGAACCGCCAAAAAAAAAGGCAAGAATTTTTCAACTCTTGCCTTTTTTCTTTCTTTTTTATGTTATAAAACACATTATTCAGGTTTAGCGACCAAACCTTCTCTGATTTCTGAGTCTTTGCTAATTCTTTTGACCATAATATAATGCACAACGTTTTGAACAGCTGTGGTCATCTCTAACTTCCATCCACGCTTAGCCATATAATTTACAGCATCCATAGCAGTATTGAATTTCATAGGCTTTCCATTCTCATCCCATATAGCTTCAAAGGAGTGTCCAGAAGATACTTCACCAAGGTCTAGTTGGATTTTAATTTTTCCAATGCCCCAAGCATTATAAGCCATCATTGTACAATAGACAGGATACTTTCCATCCTCTGTTTGTACAACACTTTGCGCTTTAGCGCCCATAGTTATCAAGACGATAACCAACATTAAAATTATTTTTTTCATACCATGATATTTTAAAACTTCTTGCAAGGTAAGGAGAAAAAATGGAATGACCAAGGAAAAAGGGAAGAAATTTTAAAGAAAATGACTTTTTTATGTTTTAGAGCATAAAAACGAGGGGTTGAGGAATGAAAAGGAATCAAACGGAATCAAACGGAATGATTTTGCGGAATCATTCGGAATCATATCCAGGAATGACCGGAAATGACCGGAAAAACGACCAAAAATGACTGAAAACGACTGAAAACGACCGGAAATGACCGGAAACGACCGCAGGATCTTCCTTCGGTTCTGCCACTTCGAGGAATGGATTCCTCGGAAATTCCCCGATTTTCCCCGTATTTTCCTCGATTTTTCACGTATTTTCCTCGATTTTCCGTGAAAATTCCGTATATTTGCATCGGTTTAACGAAATAATATATATTAAGGTATGGAAAGAAAAGAGTATATGAACTTGGAGAAGCGCATAAGGCTTCTCCAAATTACGGTTATTTGCCAAGGATTGGCAATATTATTTCTCGCATGTCGTGCGATATTAGGAGAGCTATAGCTCCTATCAGCATGGAGATAATGCCCACAATAAAAGTCCACAAAGCAATTTTGTTGTTCATCTTACTCTCCTGCTCTTTTTTCCTCTCCTTAGACTTTCGCACTTTCTCCGCGAGCGTATCCCCATATTCCAAGTATCCTTCTAAGCTCTCCATTATTATTCTGTCGTAAGTCTGCATATACTTCACACCCTTGTCCAGTATATGCCACATGCCCTCAGACTCCTCGATGTAGCCCTCGTTGGCCAATGGTGGAAGGAGGAACCTCAAGTCAACATCATCAAGCTGGTTGTCAACCAGCGAGCCCCAGAGCTGCGCACGTGATTTGTCGCCCTTGATGAGCTCACGGAGAATCAGGCGAGCCTGCCTGCAGGTCTCATTATCTTGTAATAATATCATTTATCAATATCAAATATATGTGAATAATAAGAAGTCCCCGGCACGGAATCGTGTCGGGGACGTTTTTGGTATTTCTGCGCCACAAGGCTATGGCGACTTTTGTCTTATGGGGAATGATAAGCCCCAGCCTCATTTTATATTCTGTCTGCAGCTGCACGTATGCGGTTTGAAACCTCGCAGAGTGCGCCACGGAGCATGTTCTTTTCATCTTCGGTGAAGCCTCCCACTCCACCATTGCCATCGATGCCATCGAGCTTGTGATAAAGCCATGATGCCGACTTGCCGAAATATGTATGTGCTATCTCTCGCCACGACACGAGCATCTGAATATCTTGGATGCGCTGCTTTACTTCGCTATCCTTGGTCTGTTTAACTGTTGCTACTGCTACTTCCATAATCTTATATTTTTTTTAATGCCCTCCCCGAAGGGAGGGTCTGTTGTTAATACTTTGTGTAATACTCAGGCGGCTCAATCATCTCATCGAAAAGTTGTTGAGCATACCATAATAACTGCGGGTTGCCCCTAGGAAAAGATTTTTTGTAATTTCTGATAGCTGCTATCAGCTCTTCCTCTTTGTCGCTTACTAAAATTTTCTTCATATCATTATTTCTTTAAGACAATGCAAAGATACTACAAATTTTCGTATTATCCAAATATTTACTACGAAAAAACGTATTATTAAGTAAGATTTAACATTTTAGCCTTGAAAACTTGCCTATATGTGAATAATAAGAAGTCCCCGGCACGGCTCTGTGTCGGGGACGATGTGTTAAATAAAGATAGCCTAAATAGCAAGGCTAAGCGAGCCGAATTTCTGAGCCATATCCTGCAAGGCACCTCTGAGAGTAACAAGTTCATCAGGAGTAAACTGCGATGCCTTTCCGTTGACTATGTTTCCGTTCATCTTATGTGCCAGCCAAGAGCGAGATTTGCCAAAGTAAGCCTTTGCGATGTAAGCCATGGAAACCATATCTGTAATCTCACCAAACTTCTCTGCCATGGTCAGTTCCTTGACCTTCTGCTCTGTGGTCTTAGCCATGTAGCCCACTGCCACGGCAAAAGCCTTAGGGTCTGACTCCTTGAGTGCATCCATCTGACGGCGAACCTCCGCCTTATCCTCTGCGGTCTTGGCAGCTCTGTTTTGTGCAGCCAAAGCCTTCACCTTATCAATCATCTCTGTATATTCCATAATCTTATTTTTTTAAGTTTAAAGGAATGAGTGCCCCCGAAGGGGCTTTCTCATTTCTTTTTGTTTTTAATTTTGTTTTGCAACTCTGCGATTTCTTTTTCTGCTACCCTCTTGAAGGTATCGGGGAACTCTTGCCAATACTCTAGGTAGAAAAGCAAATCGTCTTCATTTTCCTTGAGTTCCTTAGATTTTCGTCTTGCCATATACTATCTTTATTAACACGATGCAAAGGTACTAAACATTTGTTGAATAACCAAATATTTTCGTGATTATTTTCAACATTTGTGTATTATTTAACATTTCATCCCCATCAAACACGGTTTTTACCTCTTTTTCTCATCATTTTTGAATGATGTCAAACAATGTTATTACCTCTTTTACCCCGAAATGAAATGTAGGGGTTCGCTCGAAAACGGCTCGTTTCTTGTGGCAATTTCATGGAAATTGGCATAAGTAGCCGTTTTCGAGCGGGCAATCAATGGCAATTGATTGCAAAATTTGGGCATTTTGCACAAATTTTCCACGGTCATTTTTGCCAACTTGTTGAAAATCATGGATTTTTGAAAAGTTGGAGCAAAAAAGGGCGTGCCTTGCCGTAAGGATACCCCCCACCGCCCTACGCTCGGAGGCAATTGCCACGGCTGACTGGAGCGGTATATGTAAGGGATTTTTCATGTGGCAATTGCCCCTTTCCCCGACTGCCGTGCCGAATTGCCATCGCCCTCACTACTCTATCCCCTTCCCTTTATCCGCGGTTATCAGCAAGATTGCAAGCAAGAGAAAGGGCAACGTGTTTCTATCACGTTGCCCATGGTTCCTATAGTCTGCCCTTGTCGTGATAGCTGTAGAATGCTCCATCTGTTACTATCACATGGTCCATGAAGAAGATGCGCATGACTTGACAAGCCTTGGCTATCTGCTGGGTCAGCACATCGTCCGCCTTGCTTGGCTGCGTGTTGCCCGATGGGTGATTGTGCACAAATGCCATGATGGTTGCACCGCTCAAGACTGCCTCCCTCATGAGAATACGTATATCCACAGATGTCTCAGTTATTCCTCCCTCGCTCAGTTTCACGCTCTTGATGAGTCTGAAATTTTGGTTCATCAATATGACGTGTGCCTGCTCCACCTTGAGGTCTGCCATCTGCGGAAGCATGTAGTTGTATATGGCTAGACTGCTGCCCATGTCGGGCTTGCTGCCCAACTTCTCCACTGCCCTTCGCTTGCCTAGTTCCATAGCTGCGAGTACTGCCAACGCCTTGCAGTCGCCTATTCCCTGCACCACTTGCATTTCGTCCATGGATAACTTTGAAAGGTTACTGAGATTGTTGTCTGCCATGTTCATCAGTTGCCTAGCCTGGCTTAGGCTTTCGGCTGTTCCTGCCCCTCTGTTGATTACCATGGATAACAATTCAGTGTTACTGAGTGAATCGAATCCGTAATTAGCTGCCTTGAACTCTGGTCGCTCATCTGCTAGTATATCATTGTACTTCTTCATGTTACGCTACTTTATTATAGTTGTTGTTTGATTTCTTGATGATATTAACACCCTGTGGGAAACATCTCTTTGAGTGTGCAACTGCCTCATAAAAGCCTTCTGCCATCTCCTGCAACACGCCTCTGTTGCTTATTGGGTCGTGATGGATTGTGCGAGCCAAAAAGATTTCTCTCTCCACATAAGCACCTGCCGCCTCCAACTTTCTTCTGAAGTCTTCGATGGTTTTGCCGCTAGTCAGCAGGTCGTCGAATAGAATGACCTGCTTGCCCTTGAAGTACTCGCCATCTACTGAAACGTGATAAATGTCCTCGTTGACGAAGTGGCTGCCTCCGTTGTGGGTTGGCTTGCGCTCTCCAAAGATGTGCACGTGCTCATTTGCGGTTGCTATGCCTGCTGCATTGAGGATGGCTGCGAGATAGCCGAATCGCTTGTTATATTTCCATTGTGTGCTGCATGGAGCAAAAACTACAACGAAGTCCTCTAAGATACTGCTATACTGCTTTGTAAGATAGCGAACTAGCCACTCTGCGCAGAGGTGTACCGCCTCCTTATCGCCTGCCTTGAAGTCGTAGACGAAGCGGTTGTTTGCCATCTGCTGTGCCTTGTCAACGCAAAGGTTGATGTAAGCGTTTGGAACGTACTCAAAGAAATAATTCTGTCTCATATCGAAAAATTTTATAAAGTTTGAAATTGTATTCTGGTAATGTTTGGGAGTCCAGAGATTTTTTCCCACTCCTGCTGTGGAGTATTTTTTTTAATTGCATTCCGTTCAAAGCCCGGTGTGCCCTTTCGATTTTTCCTATGCTTAACAAAGCGCTGGCAGAGGCAAACAGGTGTGGGGTTCTGTGTTAACAAAAGGTAAAGGTTTAGTGTAGCGTGAAGAACCTTTGGCTTTTGTTAACCCAGGTTCATGCACAGGTTTGAATCGCCAGAAGCTACCTTTGCATAGGAAATTTCGGATGGGAACACATGACGGGCGGCGGAGAATGCAATAAAAAAAGTACGGAACAGCATCAAATAACCATCGGAGATACCGCTTTCTCACACACCCAGAAAGAAAAAAGGCTGCCTACTCTCACGAGCAAGCAGCCAAGGAATCATAAAATAAATAAAGAATAAACTACATTAAAACTATATAAATCATTATCGAAAAAAGCCTATCTAGGGTAATAGTTGCTCATGCCTCCCGTGTAGAGGACGGTCTGAGGGAACTTGTCCACACCAATGCAGACGGTATCGAAGGCATCGGAGAAGTCGGTACGGTTCTCCAGCCTGTCCTCGTCTGTCTCTACGAGCTTCTCACCTCGCTTATCCTTGCCGTTGTTGTAACAGCCGGCACTCTCGATGGAGATGATCAGGTCCTCGTTATTGTCCTGGTTGATGAGAACCATGTGGCGCGCATGTCCCTTGAACATGCGGTCGATGAGCAACTGCTTCTCAAGATGGTTCATCGGCTTGCCGATGTAGACCTCCGTAACGAGCCATCCATTGCGTCGGAGCACCTTGGTGATAATCTGGTAGAACTTATCGTTGTGAGTTGCATAGGAGTTGCCCACAAAGGTGGCATCGTAGTAAAAGATGACTCGCTTGTTCTTGAGATACTTGTAATAATCGCAGAAGTCCTGAGCCAGCTCAGGCAACTTCCGGTCATACTTGACATAGAATGAGTTGACGATGCGCAGCTTGGTATCGGAACCCACCTGCCCGACAACAAGACAGTTGATGTTGTTGTTGGCATCGGAACCGATGATCAGCGGTAAACCGTCCTCCAGGTCGCCATCCATGCGGCAGTCCGGCTTGTCGTGCTTAGGGTCGAACTTATACTGCAGGTCATTGAGAAACCTGGTGTTCGGAGCCGTATAGAAGTTGCGATCCTCGTCAAGTCCGGAGTAGAAACCATCCTGTGCGATGCCCACATGCTGGCACATGATGCTCGTGAGGAAGGTCATCTTTGGCAGGTCTCGCTTCATCTGTCTGATGAAGTCCTCGCCTAAGACAGCCAGGTTCTGGATGCTGGAGCATCGAGAATAGACAAGTGCATAGGAGCGGAGAGAATCAAGAATCTTCTCATACTTCTTCACTTCCTTCATGTAGTAGTCATATCGTTCAGGGTGAGCAGCCAGCTTGTTGCGGATGCTGTGCAGATGCACCAGGACTGTCTCCATGGTTGCCACCAGCTCTTTGTCTTGCTTCTTTTCCCAGCTCATGAACCAGGAACCTTTCTTTGTTGCTGAAGTATCTGAAGTAATGGTAAGGCCATGGTGGAGGCAGCAGTCACCGAACAGCTGCTTGTTGCCTCGGTTAGCTGGGAGCGTCTCATTGTTGAGCTGCTCCCAATCTATAAATTTTGCCTCGTCGATGAAGACATGGTCGAGAGAGAGGGAATTGGAAGTACCGCTGCGGTCCTGAGAGATGATATTGAGATAGCTGCCATTGTAGAAGGCTACGGTGTTCTCCCAGTTCATCGGTTGAAAGTGCGGTTCCTGCCAGTGCAGCGCCTTCCACGGTTTTTTGCCAACGATGTAGTGGACATCGCGCTTGTAGCCCCACTCCTCGAGGTGGACCAGAGCTGAAGGAAGGATGTTGGTCTGGCATCGTTTGACCGATGGCGCCACCATGCCCAAGCACGAACCTGGCATGTGCTGGACCGCATAGAGGATGCGCCCTGCCTCCACTACACCTTTTCCGGTTCCTCGACCCCATTCACAGACAAGAGTCTTGGGCATGAGCTGCAGGACGCGCGACTGCACGTCGTTGAAAAATAACTCCTTAGGTCTTGCTGTCATCATCTGGCGGAAGTTCTTCGAAGTCAGCATCCTCGATGTCCGGCATCGAGTAGCGCTTCTCTAATTTTTTAATTTTTGCACGAAGATTTGGAATCTTCTGCAAACCGATGACTGTCGGATCATCTGTCATGCGGAACTCAACAGGAACAATCTTGTCGAATGCCAGCTCTGGCTCATCAGGCGTGTCTGTGCGGTTGTTCTTGATGCGGTTTTTCTGCATCACGGCAAGCGCCCGGAAGTCGCCGGCAGCCTTGGCAGCCTTGCGGTCCTCGTCTATCTCCTGGTTGACCTTCCATCGCCAGAACTCCTTTGATGCCGCATTGAGATTACCGAGCATAAGTTGGCAGAGATGAATATCATCGTAAGCCTGGCTTTCGCTGACCCCGAACATCGCCTTATCCTGGTCCACCATCTCCCGGACGGTAAAGCGTGGATAGCGCAGCCAGAAGGCGTAGCAGCCACGCAGCCGCTCCACTCTCGCCTTGACGATGGCAGAGATGTGAAGTTCCTGAAGCTCATCCTCGTTGAGAGGCATGTACTTCATGTATTCATCAATGTTGACTGGTAGACTCATATCTAACTGAGGTTAGCCATAATCTGCGAGAGTTGCGACATGATGGACTGGTAGGCTCCAGGAGAGCCAACCTTGGCGAGCGCTATATTGTTGATGCGCAAATTATTAGCGGTCTCCGCTAAACCTTTGAGGTAGCGGTGTCGATAGGGTGAGCGCGGCTCCTGCAGCTCCAACTGCATGGCCATGGCCTCGTCGGGAGGCAGTTCCATCATGATGGGCACTTCTTCGACCGGTGTCATGGTCTTTGCCAGGTCATAGACCGTCTGCAGGTATAGTTCACTCTCTTCCAGATATGGAAATTGTTGTCGTATCATCCAGCAAATTATTTAACATGTTATTGAGATTGAGATAGACATCTCTGTCAGTCGTGATGAACGTGCACTCAGCACGGTCACCATACGTCTGGTTCTGAGATGTTATCACAGAGACTAACCACTCGTTGTTAGCAACGAGCATGACCTTGGAGTGGTTGAGCGTCAATTTAACTTCATCAAAAGCCTCTGTCATTAAGCGACTTAGCTTTAAAGTTTTACTTGAAGCTTTAATGTCAGCCACTAACACTGAGGAGTTAATCAACCCTCGCTTGCGAAGGTTGATGACTCCACAGAGGAAGGCATCGGATGTGGAGAAGGTGGTGACGGCAATGTTCGCTGCACCTGTCTGCTCCAGAATCCACCCCAACAGACCAAGGGTGTGAAGACCTTGGCCAAGGAATACCTGCGAGCTACTCTGCTGAAGCGGCTTCAGGACTTGCTGTATCTGCTTCGCCCTCATCTGTAACCTCCTCTTCTGCACTCTCTGGCTGCTCCTCGCCATCGTCTGAAGCCTGCTGCTCCATGTTGATGCCCGCCTGCTGAAGCTTGGCGATGGTATCAGCGGTGATTTCAGCATTTGCTGTAATCAAGAGCTGCACACGCTCATTGACCTTAGCTCGCAAGGCATCAGCCTTGTCTGTGTTGCCAGCCTCCACGAATCCAATGAGTTGGTTAAGGTTCTTGGTGATGTAGGAGCGAGCATTGCCTATCTGCTTGGAGGTGATGTCAGCTACTGGCTGCTCATCCGCTTGCTTCTCCTCGGCATCACCCGGCTGGGCATGGTCGTAGACGTCCATGGCCTGCTTGTATGCATAGTACTCCTCCTTGAGTGTAAGGAGCATACGTTTGAAGTCTTCGTCAGCAGCATGCAAGCCCTCGTATCTGTCACATGACATGTCGTAAGCTTTGCAAGCCTCAAAGTGTTCCTTGATTTTTTTCCAAAGAGCGCAGTTGTTATCCCAGATAGCCTGGATGTTTTCAGGTAACTGGTCATGATCTGCTCGTTTGCCCTTGGCTACGATGGCAGAAGGCACGATGGAATCGAGGTTTTCTGACTCCACGACCGGAAGATGAGGTGCTAGCTGCTTTGCAATCTTGTCTGCTTCTGAGGTCTTGTCAACCGCAGTCTGAAGAACTGGCGTGACTGCCTTGTCATAGTTGCGGACATCATCGATGGTCATGCCTTCGATGCGATAGTTGAGATGCTTCTGCAGCTCATATTTGAGCAACTCGAGTTTGCCCTGAGGGTCGAAGTTGATGAGTTGATAGAGGTGGCGGTTGTTATTCATCTGAAGGAGTAGCAGCGCTCCCTCTCGGATATTGGCATCAGTATGCTCGCAGTCAAACCACTTCTTCAACTTTTCTGTGAATTTCGGATCATTCATAAAAAAAAGAAAATTAAAATGGCGAGGCGAGCTCATGTAAGCATCGCCCCGCCACTGATAGTAGTTATGTAGGAAAATCGAATCCCTTGTTAATGGCCGTCTGTACTAGCAGCGACCTCCACCGGCTTGCAATCCTTACCAGAGATGGTACCTTCAGCAGTTGTGAGGGTACCGAAGTAGAATGGAGGCATGGTCTCGCAGTTGACAGAGATTTCCAGCGTGGTATTGGTCTCGTCTGCAATGCCTGCACCAGAAGACTGAGAAGGTGTCACGTCGACCTCGAAGGTCTCGTCACCGAACTGACGAAGCTTGCCGTTGCGCTCAGGAATCATGAAGATACCATCTTCATTGAGAAGCAGAGAAGCGAGTGCAGACGCTTCCTCCTCTGTACCTGGTAGGACGGCTGTTGCCTTGAGGTTCATGGTCTTGCAGCCATGCTCCCCCTGCGCCTCTGGCGAGAAGGAACTCTTGTCTGTGATGAATGCAATCTTAATCCAGTTTTTGTCTGCCTGAATGGTGTGGCTATCCTTGATGACGAGATAGTCCTTGAGTGATGTTGCAGTCTCCTTCTGTGGCTCTGCAAACTTGGTGATGTAACGACGTGGAATGAAGAAGCCGTAGGCTCTGGTACCCGGCAGTCGCTTCTCTCCAGGACACTTCAACACATCCTCATAAAGGTCTGTGGTAGAAGCACATGTTTTCTTTGTTGCCATATATCAATATATAATATAATGTATAACCATGGACAGCTATCCCCTACTCTGAAGGGATAGTGTCGTAACCGAAGAGGATGCGCTCCTTGGAAATCGTCTCGAATTGAGTACCGAAGTACATGGTTGCCACGAAGTCAACAAGGAAGTGAGAGTCAAGAGAACTCTCTACACCAAAGTTTGCCTTGTCGCCATCGGTGGCCAAACCGATGAGCATGTTGCTGCCAGGAGTGATGATCTTGTAACCCTTAGGTACGTTATCAAGACCTACGAGGGTGCAGTTGCTGGCACCATCCATCTTGTTGTGGTTGAACTCATTGTTCCAGTTGACTGTTCCGTATTTATCTCGATAACAACGGCGGTAGAGCGTGAGTTCATGGCTGTTCATGAACATGTATGTATTGATGCCCTGCAGTTTAGCATCGGCAGCATCATAGAATGCTTCGACAGCATCGACAGCGTTGACACCAGTCATCGCGGTTGTATTGAAGAGGTTGCCCTTCGCAACAGCAATCGCCTTGGACTTGATTTCAGCATCGGAGATGGTCTTGAAACCATCGGCGAGGTCTGCGGTACCAGAGCCAGCTGGGTTACGCTTCATGGTGAAGAGGTTCTTGAAGAGTGCTTCACCTATCTTGCCTGCCAGGAACATGCCAATCAGTTTGGTGATAGGCTGGTTTTTGAGCGCATCACCCTGGAAAACATTGGAGCCCCAGATAGACTCACGAACAGCATTTGGTTCAAAAGGCTTGACGCATGAACCAAGGAATGTCTCCAAGGTACGGCCTGTGATGGTAACGCCATTCTCATCCTTGCGAGTAAGAGAGTATGGCCCGAGCTCCATGTCGCCTGCGAGCTCTCCGACAGTCTCCTTGCCACGAACGCCCACGCGTCGGCTCATGAATTTTGCAGCCTCGTCAAGAGCGCGTACCGGCATCTGAATGATGTCCTTGCGGTACTTAGCGAAGCTGGTCTTCAGAGAATCAGGAGTAATCTGAATTGTATTGTCTAAAGCTGCCATTTTAATTGATCTGCTTCAAAGCTTTGTATATTTCACCAGCGTCAACGTTGTCAACCTCCGGTGTGACGTCATCATGGGTATCAGAACCCGGTGCGTCCTTGAGATCCTTGATCTCCGTATCCTTGTCCTGGATATCCTTGTCCTTCTGCTCTACCTTCGCCTTCAGGTCCTTGACCTCCTGGCTGGCTTTGTCGAGCTCAGCAGACTTGTCATCCAAGTCCTTCTGTTTCTGGGCAAGAGCATCCTCGATTTTCTGCATCTCTGCATCGGTGAGAGTAATCTTCTCATCAGTAACCTCAAAATCCTCCTTGCGATTGAGGAGGGTCTGAAGATTGAGGAATTTCTTCTTCATGTTAGAAATTTGTGAATTATTCTTGAACATATCCCTGAGTGAGGCGAATGCCTTCTCGAGAAATGTTTTTGACGGCTCATCAGCGGTTGTTCCAGGAAGAGGCGGCAAACCCAAGTTGGAGCAGAAAGCATTGGTGAAGCGCTTGGAGAGATTGGTCTGACGCTTCTTGTCTTCGTCATCAAGGTCTCTGATCTCATCTACGAGGCCCAACTCTAAAGCTTGCTCCGGACTCAACCAATTTTCCTTGCCCATCTGCTTCAGCATCTCTTCGCTTGTCTTGCCTGAGCGCTTGGCATAAACGGAAGCGATAACCTTGTCGATGGTGTCGAGGTCATCACGCTGCTTCTGCCAGAGTTTGATGATTTCGTCAAGCTTCTCCTTATTGGCAGACTCCCATACCGTGACTCCTGTGGAGGCATTGTGAATGAGCATCGTGCTGCCGACTGACATGTCAACATGCTTGGCTCCCATGCACAAGACTGTAGCGATGGAAGCGGTCATGCCCATAATGTGGACGTTGACATGTCCATGGTCCTTGATAAGTTGATAGATGGTCAAGCCTTCATCAACATAACCACCCGGCGAGGAGACGGCAATGTCCACCGCCTCGTCAGGGTGAGCGTCAAGGTAGGCCTTGACATCCTTGGAACGTGTACCATAGGTGCCCGACCACCAGTCGTAGCCGGCTCCGATGGTACCGCATATCATCATTCCGTATTTCATGCGCTTATCTTTTTTGATGCAAAGATAACATGGCAATTGCCAACGGAAAAATACGTAAATCAGGCTATCAACGGTGCTTTTCGGGTGCTCCCCCACTGAACCGTGTATTCGATCATGGCAGAAGTACCAAGGGAATCAGGGTGGACATCTGACATATTAATAATAGGATATGGACGCTCCCTGTTGCCAACGAGATAGCGTTTGCCCTCGATGGTTGTGACCAGATAGGCATAGTTGTCCCTCATGTCCAGGTCTTCGTGGCATGTACGGAAGGTGAGTTTATGGGTGTAGAAACGCAAACCATCCTCTATTTTGTCGGTTATTTCGAGTTTGGCAGGCTTCTGACACTTAACGACTGGCCAATCATAGCTCTCGGGAATGTCAAAAGTGAGGTTGCCTAGCAGTGTATCGAAAGGCAACTTGCTGACAGGTATGCGCTGCACGTTGCAGATATAACTAAGTCTTTTCATAAGCTGTTAAAATTTCGCGTCTGTTCGCATCTGTTCGCACCTGTTCGGTGTTGAACAGATACAGGGCTAGAGTAGATGAGATTTTCTCAGGAAAAATCGTCTTTTTTGCATCTTTTAAGATTAAAAAGATTGATGCCTTTCTCCTGATAGGCCTTGCGCATGCGATACCATTTCATTCGGATTGTTTCTGCATACTCGATATCAATACCCTGCTGCTCACACCAGGATCTAAATGCAGACATCTTCTTGCACGACATGTCATTGAGGTCACCGAGGTCACTCCACATGTTGATGCGGAAGAGATCGTTGATGCTCTCGGTGAGTGCCTGCTTGGCATGACCATTAAGAAAATTGTATGTCTCTGGACTTTTAGACTTGGAGTAAGGTATGCTAATTGCAACATCACGCTCTCCAGGTTGCTCAGGTAGGTTATTGACCGGGCGCTTCGCGAGGAACCGGCGCAGAACAGCATTCTCGTTGCTGCAGGACGGGAATTCCACGGGATCGCCGAAAGAATGGGTGAGCCACTGCTTCAAATATGGCTCGACCTTTACATAAACTACGAATTTACTCATATTCTGATTTGTATAAACACCGCAAAGTTAGGAAAAATAATCGAATAAATCCTATGTTTCTAGGAAAAATCATCTACTTTTCGCTAAAAATTCTTGTTTTTAGGGAAAAAGTTGCAACTAAAAATCAAGGAACCCATTTTTGGGCAATTCATTTGTGGCAATTGTGGCAAAAATATTAACTGCCTGATTATTAATATTATAAGTCTTTTCTTATTGACACAAATATATAATAGAATTGCCACATTGCCACAACCTTTGCCACATTTCTCTTCTCGTTGCCACAAATTGCCACATAATTGCCACAAAAACACACCTTCTTAACTCTCTGATAATCAGTGTTGCACTAATTGCCACAAATGCCACATTGCTTTTAAGTCGCGTGTGAATGGTCTGAAAAATCACGGAACACCAACAAAAAAGCCCCCAGAGGAATCTCTTCCCCTGGAGGCTATCGATATGATCTAAACAAAAAACTTATTTCCACTATAGTGGCGAAGGTTCCAGACCTAGAGCCTTCTGCTCAGCATCAGTCATGACATAGGTATCCTTGGTCTGTTTCTGCTCACCATCTACCTCTGTGTCAATATCTATACCATATCTCTCTGACACCATAGAATAATCAAAACAGAGAGGCCTGTCCTTATAATACAATTTCTGACGGCCAGTGATAGTACCATTGGCATCTTTCTTTTCTACTGTCTCCGGCAAACCGCTCGGAGTGTACTTGATAAATCGCTCCGGGTTTTTTGTTGACCCGTAGAAGTCTGCACCTATCTGCAGGTAGTGAAGGAGTGACTCCTTCGGCAGAAGGTTCTCGTCCATTTGCCTGCCTAACTTGCGATAGACTGCCATGGTGATGTCCTTGCGAATCATGAGGATGCTCCTCGGCATCGCCCAGTTGTCAATCTTGACTTTATTGGTGGTCAATGCGCCAACTGTCTTAATCTTGAAGTCCTGGTCCTTCTTCAGCTCACCCATCTGTACTGCAGCATTGAAGATATTCCAGAATCCAGCCACCTCATCGGTGGTGTTGCACATTGCATTCTGATTTTTTATGCCTCTCACTACTACCTGAAGGAGATCCTCATAGGTATATGGGAAGTCGATGTAGTCTCTTATTGCCAGGTATGCGGCCACTGGAACCTTCCAATTAGTCATGATACGGTCAAGGATACTGTCATTTTCCAGCCTGCTCTCGAGGTCTTCAGATGCTTTCTTCCAAGAGTTGCCGAATGCAGCCCGGAATTGCTCTCGATGCTTCAGCAGTTGGATGGTGATGTGAGTTGCACCTATCTGCCGGAATCTTTCGAGTTCCTCGAAGTTCTGCTTCTCCTCTCGAGTATGCTCACCCTTATCAAATGTGAGATAGATGAGTCGGGAGAAAAGGGCGATGTCCGCAGTCGGCATCTCCTGACCAGTCAGGATGATGCCGGAATCAACCTTAGCCTGCACCAGCTTCTTGTCTTTGTCCATGTTCATTTTAGTACGGCCAATACCGTTCCACAAGTCCTTCAGCCACTCTACCTTGTTTTGGGCGATGGAGTTTTTGTACTCGTCGATGTGTACCAGGGCATCGCTCACGCCTCCGACATAGTCGGAGAGTGCCGGCATGGAAGCATTGGTTATGGACAACGGCTCATACTTGGTCTCATACTTGTAGAAGAAGTTCATGAGAGTCGCAGCAAACTCTGTCTTACCGCAGCCCTTTGGGCCGAAGGCATTGAGGAGCGGGAAGGAACGGCTCTTGCCGATGACTATGTCACGGAAGAGGGTCGCTATATAGAAGCATAGGCCCACCTTGGCGTTGTCACCGAAGACCTCCACCACCTTTGCGAAGAAATCACTCTGTGATGTAGGGTTATCCACTATCTTCTCATGCCGGAATTTTTTTTCACTCACGTACAGCTCTCGGCTATCTTTATTGAGCTTGCTCATGGCAGGCAGGTAGAACTTGCCTGCGGTCAAGCGCAGAATGCCCATGTCGTCGATTGGAAGCCAACTGCCATCCTCGATGGCACCATTGCAGAAGGCATAGAAGCCTTCGCGCTGCCAGCCCAGCTGCTTGATAGGGTCTGCAGTCTCAGTTACCTTGCCCAGGTACCCGAGCAGCTTGATGAGCTGCTCATCCTTGGCCATCCAAATGTAATCGCCTATACCGAATAGGCGCTTGCGCAGGGTAGAACTGGAAGTGATCTCATCCATGTTCAGTTCAATGAGGCGTGAAGGTTCCTCTCCGTTATTCTTGATTTCATAGAGGCGAACCGGGTTGAAATCATCACGAATATGGAAGAGAGGTTTCAACTTGAAGTTGGACCATTGAATTTCGTCTCCTTCCTTGTTGGTACCCCAATAGCTATTGTCATGTTCGGTGAATCCGAACTCACGAAGCATCTTGATGTCACCCTTGCGCTCTTTCTCCTGTTTGGCGCTCAGTTCCGACTCCTTAGCTCGCTTCAGCGTATCCTTCCATTCTCGGCTATGCTTATACATAGTGCATAATCCGGTCAGATAGCTTGTGCGCAGGTCTTCGTCTCTGATCATCATCAGCAGGGAGCAGATATCAGCGATAGCCTTCAGGCGGTCCTCTGTTGTCATCTGCTCGATATCATCAGCTGTTGGCCAATATCTTCTGCGGCAGAACCAGTAGATGAACTCCTCTTCCTTCATCTGCTGAAAATGCGCCTTGTCAACAATCCAGGAGTCCGGATCTTCTTTCTTAGGTGCCGGATAGTCAATAGGAATTTCACGGACGTTGACAGTGAATCCGGCTGCCAATGCCTCTCGACCATTGGCGAAGACATTGGCGGTACCTGCAGGCCACTCGTTGCCTGGCTTCAGCGTGTCAGCATCCGGAATAAATGTGACCGTATGGCTGATGTGATAGAGTTGCTTCAGCTGGTTCTCTGTCCACGCTCCGCCAAGTGAGGCTACTGTATTGAGGATTTCAAGCGATTGCAGCTTGACAACATCAGGTGCGCCCTCTACCAGGTAAAATTTATTTTTCAGTCTCGCCTCCTTTTGCGCGAAATTGATGCCGAAAACAGACTTGTCCTTAGCATACACCAGGCTATTCTTAAGATTGAGATACTTGCATATATCCTTATCATCAGACATAGTTCTAGCCGTGAAGCCAATGACATTGCTCATCTTGTCATAGATAGGTATTGTGTATCGGTCACGGAGCATGGCATATTTGCCACGCTCACCTATACCGATGAGACCGACCTGCTCCAGGAGGTCGAAGTCAAGACCCTTACGCATAGCCCATTCGATAAAACCATGTCGTGGAGCATAACCTATTCCGAACCTCTCGATAGCGTCAGCTCCCCATCTTTTGCGGACGGTCTCACGTGCCTTGTTTGCTGCAGGGTTGACCTCATGTATGCACTGCACATAGAACTCTTGCGCATAGCTGAGTATTATCTGCAGAGACTCTTTTTCTTTCTGCTTCTCCTCATCCTCCTTGCTCGGCTTGTAATCGTCTTCTATGTCTTCATTGAGATATTTTTTTGCAAGTTCCTTGCAGGCGATAGGAAAAGGTAAATCATTCTTCAGCTTTCGGTAGAGGCTTATCACATTTCCACCGCTATGGCATCCACCATAGCACTTCCATGTGTTGGTACCTGTATCAACGAAAAATGAAGGAGTGTTCTCTTTGTGGAATGGGCAACATGCCCAGAGCTTCCCTCCACGCTCCTTGCTGAAGGTTAGACCTTCATCGATTGCGACGTCTCGAATTGAGACATCGCTTATAATTCTGTCAATGTTCTCTTGTTTAATCATATCTTTATATTAAGTGCTGCAAAATTAACTTAGAACTTCCGAAAAAGAAAGTACTAAGATAACCTGCGCATGAACTTATCTATGTCTTCATTGACAAAGTAGCGAATCTGACGCTTATAGGCGTAGTCTCGCTCCATCATCAACTGCTGGAGGATGCCCTTATATTTGCCCCCCCGCTTGTCGAATGCCGCTCTAATCTCGCGGTCACTCCAAAACTTAATTCTATTCCTCATAACTTCGGTTTATAAAATGAACAATTGGAGTTGGCCATGAAGAACTCATAGTCATGCTCCGACTCTATCTCGCTGTACAGCTTGCGGTGTGAACACCCCCAGAACTTGCAGGTTCTGCCACTGCTGCGGGCACATGTATTGTGACACTCTACGAATGTCTTGACTTGTCTCTCCTTCTTCTTTTTCATAATTCTATATCAAACCATGGTAATCTGACTGATTTGGATATTGGATCCAATTTTGATACCTGCAGACATTGCCCATTGTCTAACCACCAATACTCCATGACTTCATTAATACACATGTATGCTAAAATGCCATAATCATTCTGCACATAAAAATCTTTATTCTCTAATGTTGCGAATCTAGAGATTAATAATATAATTTTGGCTTTTATTTCTTTACTGCTCATAGAATATGCATAAAACAATAAATTTATACTCCACATAAATCTTAAAGCAACTGCACCAGGAGCCATTGATGCAGTTGCGCTTGTAGCGGCATCGATGGCAAATCATAGGTTCAACTGATGAACTACCTTGATGATGTCTCTTGTCGACTGCAGCCCCAGTCGCTTGGTCATTTTGCGAAGCTGTGCAGAGACAGTATTCTTAGATTTGCCAAGAATCTGGGCTATTTCTCGAGCAACATAACCCTGTGCAAAATACTTCGCTACCTCAAGCTCTTTAGGGAAGAAAGGAGTCTTCAGCTTTGGGAGGCAGACTATGTTCTCTCTAGGACATATACCCCTGAGAGGGCAATCGACTTTCTCCAGGTGCAGAATGGTTCCATCGACATCGAAACAAAGTGTATCGTTGGAACCCAGGTTGCAACGGATAAAACGATCTGTAATTAGATACTTGAAATAAAGTTTGTTTGGCTTACTCTTGGCGTATAAGTCTGCCAGGTGCTTATACGCCTCTGGGTAAAGCCGACTTATCAACTCAGCCAAGTGGTTAATGATATCCGGGTGCTCTGTATTGTAGCTGAGCACCTTGCCATCATAGCCATAATAACACACTACTCCAAGTGGAGACACGAAAAATTCTACTTGCTTTTCCATAAGCTTTGATTTATAACTGTTTGTACTACCAAGAGATCTCTTGGATTGAACTTGGTCCTGCCGGTCAACTTCTGCTGAACAGTATTGTAGCAGAAACCATACTTATTCATGAGAAACTGAATGAGCTGACTCTTCTCTTTTTTGGAAAGAGTCGCATAATAACCTTCAATAGTTAATGCTCCATTTTTAACTTCTTTTTCTTGCATATCTCGAATTTTGTTGTTAAATTTGTAGGCAAATATAAGAAAAATTATCGAAAACTCCGCGGTTTTAGGAAAGAAATCCTATTTTTGCGGTGTTATTTAACTTACATTTAATGATATTAGGTTATGTTTAACGGAGATTTAGTGAATCGACTGCTCAAGGAGCAGAAAAAAACAGTCGGTGAAATGGTGGCTTTTGTCTTCGGTCAGAGTTCACACATATCAACGAGCTACTTCAAGGGTCGAACTTATATCGATACTCGATACCTTGAAAGGTTATCGGAATATTTCGAGGTTCCAATAGAGGACTTCTTCCTCTCAAATGAAGAGTATGATGATAAAAAGTTAGAGAATACGAATGTGCATCACATCAGCAACTCAACTGTGAACATCAACAGTAGCCCTGATGTATTGATGGGTGTCATTAACAATCAAAAGGCGATGCTCGACCAACAGGCAGAGCAGATCCGATGGCTGCGTGACCAAGTTCAACTTCTCACAAAGAACTACGTACAGCAATAAAAAAGACTTTTCCACCCTCTTATTTCATGTAGCAACTGACTAATATGCAGGCATTTGCACCTGAAATAAGGGAGCGAAAAATCGGTATATAATGTCAAAAGCATCAGATATCGCATATTGATTATCAATAAGTTATAGGAAGGGAATGGAGTCAATGTTATCCAGTAATCCCGACCAAACAATCATGTAGACTTAAAATCCGTAAGCCTATGAAGTTTATAAAGGATTTTTTTTATATCAATTACCATGAACGGCGAGCATTACTCGTAATCCTGACCCTGCTCGTTGTCAGTACCACAATGATTTTCATTGTAGGTTCTAAAGAAACCATGCCCTCAGAAAAGCAACAAGCCCATAACGATAGTATCATCAGGCATGCCACGCGGCAACAGCCAGGCTATTATGACGAAGGACTTCAGTCGAGCGAAGTATTCGCCTTTGACCCCAATACGGCAAGCCAATCTGATTTCCAACGGCTGGGACTAGAATCATGGCAAGCCAGAAACATCATCAAATATCGGAATAAAGGAGGTATCTTCAGAACACCTAGAGACTTTGCACGGGTTTACGGACTAACCAAGAAGCAATTCGAAAAACTGCTGCCCTTTATCAGAATTGGTAAAGACTACCAGCCGGCTGCCAACTTTTACCCAAGAGAAAGATACAACTACGGCTATCAAGAGACGGCTATAAGAACTAGAGAAGAAAGGAAGAAAGACACTACCCAATACAATTATCCACGGAAACTGAAAGAAGGCCAGTATATCAACATCAATTCTGCTGATACAGCCGAACTGCAGAAAATTCCCGGCATAGGCTCTTACTATGCCAGAAGTATCATCAGATACAGAGAGCGGTTAGGCGGTTTCGTTTCCATGAGCCAGATACAAGAAGTGGAAGGCGTGCCCGAGACAGCCCTCCACT